>Ga0209988_10001345_pt1 | contig 15953 bp, 11 predicted proteins | sample N075metaG_FD_183115 | JGI IMG/M metagenome (GOLD analysis project Ga0209988, IMG submission 183115) | Deep subsurface microbial communities from Kermadec Trench to uncover new lineages of life (NeLLi) - N075 metaG (SPAdes) (version 2) | ecosystem: Environmental > Aquatic > Marine > Ocean trench... | reverse complement strand
AGGTCCACGCCAGTGAGGCCGTCCTCGACGATCTTCGCCGACGCCTCGAAGCGACCCGTTGGCCCCAGGCCCTGTTGCCGGGATGGGCCCTCGGAACCGCTACGGACTACCTGCGAAGCGTCGTCGACTACTGGCAGCAGGAATTCGATTGGCGCGCGCGGGAGCGCTGGCTCGCTGAGGCCTTGCCGAGCGAACGCGTGACGATCCGCGGGATGGAGCTGCATTTCGCGAGGGTGCGGGGTCGCGGCAGCCGGCCCTTTCCGCTGCTCCTGCTCCACGGCTGGCCGAGTTCCTATGTCGAGATGGCCGAGCTTGCGGCGCTTCTCGCCGAGCCGGCCGTGGGTGCGAACTCCCAGGCGGGCGACTTCGATTGTTTCGAACTGATCGTGCCCTCGATTCCGGGACACGGCTTCTCAGAGGCCCCCCGCGACCCGCGTTTTGGAGCCGACGAGGCCGCCGATCATCTGCGTGATCTGATGGTCGACGTGCTCGGGTATTCGCGTTTCGGGGCTCACGGGGGCGATCGGGGCGCCTTCGTCGCCACCGGACTCGGTCATCGTCACCCGGACCACGTGGTGGGCATCCACCTCTCCCTCGCCATGGGACTGCCGGGGCCGCTCGAGGACCGATCGCCCGAGGAGACGCGATGGCTCGAAGAGATCGCCGAGTGGCAACGCCTCGAAGCGGGCTATTCGGCCGTACAATCGACCAAACCGCTCTCCCTCGCCTACGGCTTGATGGATTCTCCCGTTGGATTGGCGGGCTGGATCCTCGAAAAGTTTCAGGCCTGGAGTGACTGCGAAGGGGATCCAGAGCCCTGCTTCAGTCGCGACATGCTGCTCACGAATGTGATGGTGTATTGGCTCTCGGGTTCGATCGGAACTTCGATGCAATATTATTGGGCTCATCGCGTCGCTCCGCCCATCGCCCTGCGCCCCGAGCGAATCGAGGTGCCGACGGGCTTCGCACTTTTTCCGAAGGAGGTGATGCGCCCGCCGAGAAGCGTCATCGAGCGGAAATACGCCCTGACACGCTGGACGGAAATGGAGCGGGGTGGTCATTTCCCGGCCCTCGAAGAGAGCGCTGCCCTGGCCCGGGAGATCCGAGCATTCTTCGAGGAGCTCCGCGTGTCGGGAGGTTGAGCGGGTCGAAGGGGTGTGTCGACGAACCCGGGGCAAGCTCACTCCGTGCTTGGCGTGGGGCCCAAACACATTGTTGACACCTGAGGGCCGTTCTCAATGATCTTCGGCCCTGGTAGTCTGGATTCGATCGATGGGGGGAGATCTTCGCTCGTGGAGTACGTCGCGAAGTCGCGGCAGAAATGATGACGAAGATACAGATGGAAGGGAGAAGAGGGATGCCGAGCCTCGACTATCTCGCGATCGACGCTGACAATCATTTCTACGAGCCCGATGACTGCTGTACACGACACCTCGACCCCAGGTTCAAGGACCGCGCGGTGCACGTGCGACGTCAGGCTGAGGGTCCGGGGCAGTGGTATTTTCGGGACAAGCCGCTGACATTCCACCGCGGAACTCGAGATTTCGTGATGAAGCCGGGCCGGTATCGCGCTTTCATGTCCGGTGAGAGCTTTGATCCAAACGCGCCGCCGGAGATGGTCCCCGCACTCTCCCCCGAGTACAGCCAGCGTGATGTTCGACTCGGGGCGATGGATCGCCAGGGGCTGCAGGCCTGTGTGATGCTGCCTTCTTTCGGTGTGGCCTTCGAGGCGGAATGCGGGGTGGATCCCGAGGCGGCTTGTGGTGCCGTGACCGCCTTCAATAAATGGGTCGAAGACGATTGGGGTTACGCCTACCAGAACCGAATCTTTACTCCTGCCTCGATTTCGCTCTACGACCGCGACATGGCGGTCGAAGAGCTGGATCGGGTGCTCGCCGGTGGTGCACGGACGATCAGCCTCCGCCCGGGACCGCTGAACGGAATCTCGCCGGCGGATCCCCATTTCGATCCTTTCTGGGCGCGGGTGAACGAGGCGGAGATCCCCGTGATCCTGCACATCGGCGTGAGCGGGTACAACGCGATCGTGGGGGCGATGTGGGGTGAGAAGCCAGACGTCAGCGAAATCGAGATGTCGCCTTTCCTGTATTACACCTGCTTCGGGAAGCGTCCGATCATGGACACGATCGCCTGCTTCATCTTTCATAATCTCTTCGGCCGGTTTCCGAAGATCAAGATGCTCTCGGTCGAGAACGGATCATCGTGGATCCCTGAGTTTCTCAAGGACATCGATAAGTCCGGGATGGTCACCGTCAGCACCCAGGGCGACAAGCATGTGGACTCGATCGGCGGATCGCTCACGGGTCGTCCCTCGGACATCTTCAAGGAGCATTTCTGGGTCTGTCCCTTCTTCGAGGATCCGGTCCCTGCGCTGGTCGATACGATCGGGGCGGATCACGTGCTCTTCGGTTCGGACTGGCCGCACCCGGAAGGCGTAACAGAACCCCTCGACTTCCTCGACGAATGCGAAGGACTTTCGGACGAGCAAATCCGGATGATCATGCGCGAGAACAACGAGAAGCTTCTCGGACTGGTTTGAGGCTCCATCGAGGCGACGGAGATCGGAGGAAGAGTGAAGGCCTGGGTCGTTCGCGGAGAAGGGCTTCCGCACGAATGTTTCGAGCGCGCGGATTTTCCCGCGCCGACGCACGAAGCGATGTCGGGCTATTGCATCGACATAGAGGGCTTGCGTCCTATCCGAGAGGGCGAATCCCCTGCGAGGGAGTACGCGTTCATGCGAGTGCTCGCGGCGGGCCTCGCCAAACCCGACGTGACGATGGCGACCGGTGAATATCCGGTTCCGATCCTCCGCCCCTATGTTTCCGGTCAGGAGGCGGTCGGGATCATCGAGGAAGCCACGTCGGGTCTGCAGCATTTCGTCGGCAAGCGGGTGGTCGCTTTCACGCCGCAGCCCTTCGGTAGCTTCGCCGAACGCTGTGTCGTGATGCCACCGATGATGTACGAGGCTCCCGAATCCTTCACGGACGAGGAAGCGGCCGCGTTCCTGATCCCCTCGCATACCGCACATCACGTCGTGATTCGCCGAGGAAGGGTCCAAGCGGGCGAAACCGTTCTCGTCCTCGGCGCTGCGGGCGGTGTTCCGTCATCGGCCGTCCAAATCTGTCTGGCGGAGGGTGCTCGCGTGGTGGCGGTCGCCGGCGGCCCGGAGAAGGTCGAGTTCGTTCGTCGACTCGGAGCACAGACGGTCATCGACCATCGAGCCGAGGATTTCGTCGAGGCCGTCCGGGCCGAAGTCGGGCCCAACGGAATCGATGCGATCGTCGACTTCGTCCAGGGCGAAGCCGGTCAGCGCGCTCGGTCGCTGCTACGGGTCGAAGGACGCCATATCATGGCGGGACATGCGGGCGGCCTGATCCCGGTGCATCCGAACGAGTTCTATCTGCAGAACTGGACGTTGATCGGCTGCTGCGTAGGCTCGGGCTATGCCCCGGAACAACAGCCGGAGAACGAGAGAGAGGCCCACGAATACGTTCTCGACCTCATTGATCGGGGGCTCTATCGGACGCCCGTGTCCAGGGTCGTGGGCTTCGATGAGATTCCGGATGCGCTGCGCGATATTGTGGAGCGCCGCGTCATGGGTCGGATCGTCGCCCGAATCGATCTTTAGGATGGATCCTGCGCGAGCGTGCGATCACGACGCCCCAGGCGGGCAAAGCGGTGAGCAGCAGTAACGCGCGAAGAGCGTCAGGCGGATCGACACGGGTGGGCTCCCTCGGCTCCCCCCAGCCAACGAGTGTACGTTTCGGGTCGAATCGGAGTCAATTTCAGCCCGACCGGATCAACGCAGAGCTGCCGAAGAAGGCGTGCTCCGGAGACTCTCTGCGGCCCATCCGATCAGATCGGTGCGAGCAAACTGCGGATGAACGCGCCCCATGCTCTTGGGTTTGCCAACTTCTGACGACTATGTCAGCATGAAATTCGCGCAAAAATTTCGTACGAGCCGAAACGCCTTCGTGTGATTTTCCGGAGCGGCTCGAATGGACTTCGCCGACGATCCAATCGTTCGCATCACGCTGAATCGCCCCGAGCCCGATTGAGGGTGCCTGGGGCCACCAGGAGACTTCATGTCCGACCAAATCCCCTTCGTCGACTACCTTGTTCTGGGCGACCGACCCCACCTGGTTGCCAACGAATGCACGTCCTGTGGCGCGCGCTTCTTCGATCGTCGAAATGCCTGCGCCTCCTGCTCTGGCACCGAATTCAAGCCTGCGGCCATCGCGACCCAGGGCGAAGTCCGCACATTCACGATCGTGTCCTTTGCGGCTCCCGGTATCGCCGTGCCCTTCGTTTCGGCAATCGTCGACTGCGACGGGACGAGTGTTCGAACAAATATCGTGAACATCGAGGCCGATCCCGATCACGTGAAGGTCGGTATGCCCGTCAAGCTCACGACCTTCCCGATCGGAAAGGACGACGAGGGAGTCGAAGCGATCAACTTCGGCTTCGAGCCGGCGGCCTAACGAGATCGACCGTCGTTCATTTGTCGTTCGTTCGCCGTTGAACCGCCATTGAACCGCCGCTCAACCGCGATTGCACCCGCGATCAACACACTGACTACGTACCGTCTACCTCTTTCAGGAGAAATATCATGGGCTCAGAAGACGTCTATATCCTTGGTATCAAGATGACCAAGTTCGGCAAGCACAAGGAACTCGACACCGTCGACCTCGCGGTCGAGGCCACCCTCGCGGCGTTCGAGGATGGTGGCGTCACCATGAAGGACATGAATGTCGTCGCGGCCGGCAATCTGATGGGTGGCGCATTGCCGATCGCTCAGGTGATCCAGAAGGCGTGCGGCCAGACCGGTATTCCCGCCTACAACGTCTCGAACGCCTGTGCGACCGGCGCAACGGCCTTGCGCGTCGTGTGTATGTCGATCAAGGCAGGGGAGTCCGACTTCGGGCTCGCCGTGGGCGTCGAGAAGCTTGCAGGTGCGGGTCTGCTCGCGGGCGGTGCGCGCAAGGACGACGGCAAGGCCTGGGAACGTTCGGGTCGCTACGGAGCGGTCGCGCCCGTCGATGGCCGTATCGGGACCGACATCATGCCTGGCGTCTTCGCACAGATCGGCATGGAGTATGACCACAAGTACGGAGGTGCCAACTTTGAGCTTTTCGCTGAGATCTCGCGAAAGAACCATTCCCACTCGACGCTCAATCCCCTTGCCACCTACACCAAGGAAATGACGCTCGAGGAGATCATGGGCGACATCATGATCGCCTATCCGAATACGCGACCGATGTGTTCGGCCAACTGTGACGGCGCCGCCGCGGCGGTCCTCGTGAGCGGTACGAAACTCGCGACCCTGTCCCTCGAGCAACAGCGCCGTGCGGTCAAGGTTTCGGCTTCGATTCTCACGAGTGATCCCTACGAAGAGGCCTGCCAGGTCCTTCCGAACGTCAACACCCTCACCCGGGACGCAGCCAAACAGGCCTACGAACAGGCGGGCGTCGGACCGAAGGACCTCGACCTCGTCGAGCTGCACGATTGCTTCGCTACCGCGGAACTCGTGCACTACGACAACCTGATGCTGTGCGAGGAAGGAAACGCGGTCGACTTCTTCAAGTCGGGCGCAACCTGGCGGACCGGAACGACGCCGGTGAATGTCTCTGGTGGCCTGCAGTCAAAGGGACATCCCATCGCGGCGACGGGGATCGCGAACGTCTGGGAGGTCTGCCACCACCTTCGTGGAGAGGCGGGCCCGCGCCAGATCGAAGGAGCAAAGGTAGGCCTCGCCCACGTGATCGGTCTGGCTTCCGCTTGTGGCGTGCACATCCTGGAGAGCAACTCGGCCTAGCGCGCGCCGAAGCTCTCATCCAGCAAGCTCGAGCGGGCCCGTTGTCGGATCAGTCCGGCGGCGGGCCCGGTGTTTCTCAGGTCTCCGGCAGATTTTTCAGAGAGAGGACGGACGAAATGGCTGAAGAAAAAGTCGAGCTCGAGGAATTTCGCAGCGAGGTGCGCGGCTGGCTCGCCGAAAATTTTCCGGTGTCTCTCGAGGGACGAGGTCCCGCACTGATGGGCGCCGAGACGATCGACTCGAAGGAGGACGACTTTCTCGTCTGGGAGAAGCGTCTCGGGGCGAAGGGCTGGGCAACGCCCACCTGGCCCGCCGAGTATGGAGGAGGTGGCCTTTCGCAACATCAGGCCCGCGTCCTCAACCAGGAGGTGGATCGGGCCGGTGCTTTCAACCCGCTCGTGCGAACGACCGGAATGGGCATCACGATGGTCGGCCCGACGATCCTCGAGTACGGCACCGAAGACCAGAAGCAGCGTCATATTCCCCGGATCTGTCGCGGCGAGGTCTTCTGGGCGCTCGGCTACTCCGAGCCCAACGCGGGCTCCGACCTGGCTTCGCTGAGCATGAAGGCCGAAGACAAGGGCGACCATTGGGTCGTCAACGGCCAGAAGACGTGGACTTCCGGCGCGGATCACGCGCAGTGGATCGGCGTGCTCGTTCGGACCGATTTCGAGGCCGCGAAGCGCGATGGCATCAGCTTCTTGATGATCGACATGGATCAAGTCGGAATCGAGACGCGGCCGATTCAGCTGATCGGCGGTGCCTCGCCCTTTTGCGAGACCTTCTTCAATGATGCGCGCGCTGAGAAGAACGAGATGCTCGGCGATTTGAATGCCGGATGGACCGTCGGCAAGCGACTCCTGCAGCACGAGCGCCAGAGCCAGACCGGCGCCACATCCGGGATGGGCGGTGGAAAACGCAAGCCGCTCGAGGAAGTCGCCCGGGAGTATGTCGGCGTCGACAGCGAGGGGCGTCTCGCGGATGCCGACCTTCGCTCGCGTCTGACTGCCCACATGATGAACGCCCGGGCCCATTCTCTCACGATTGCTCGCGTCACGGCCGAGGCACGCGGCAACGCCAAGGTGAGCGCCGCCGCGTCGATCCTGAAGAACGCGGCCTCGAGCGTCTCGCAAGAGCGGGCCGAGCTGATGCTCGAAATGATGGGTCACAACGGTTTGGGCTGGGAAGGCGAAGGCTTCGACAAGGACGAACTGAACGCGGTCCGCAACTGGCTCTCCGGAAAGGCCATGTCGATCTACGGTGGCTCCTTCGAAATCCAGAATAACATCATCGCGAAGAACATCCTCGGCTTGCCGGAGAACACCCAACGCGGCTGAGCGCACGGCCCCGATCGATCGACTCGAGAAGGAAGAAACAACGATGGCAGCTCTCACCGAAGAACAATCGCTTCTCCAGGAGCAGGCGAGGTCCTGGGCTCGAGACGAAGCGCCCGTCGCCAAGTTCCGGGAAATGCGCGACAGCGGCAATGAGTTCGGTTTCGACAAGGCGACCTGGTCCAGCATCGGTGAGATGGGTTGGGCGGGTATCGTCGTCCCCGAAGAGTATGGCGGCGTCGACATGGGATATCTGACGTTTGGGGTCGTGCTCGAAGAACTGGGCCGGCAGCTGACGGCGTCCCCATTGTTGGCATCCGGTCTCGTAGCTGCGACCGCGCTCGTCACAGGCGGAACCGACGCCCAGAAGAAGTCGTGGCTTCCCAGAATCGCGGACTCGACGGCCATCGTGAGCCTCGCCCTCGACGAGGGGCCGCGCCACGCACCAGCCGATACGGCGCTCAAGGCGACCCAGATCGCTGACGGCTTCAAACTGAGTGGGCAAAAGGTTCACGTACTCGAAGGCATGGCAGCCGACGCGTTCATCGTGGTGGCGCGAACCGGCGGCGCGCCCGGTGAGGGGGCTGGCCTCAGTCTCTTCCTGGTCGAAGCCTGCTCGCCGGGCGTCAGTCGCCAGCGGCGGAGAACCGCTGATAGCCGGGGTTATGCCCAGGTCCTGTTCGAGGGCGTGGAAGTTTCATCCGAGGCGCTGATGGGTGCAGTCGATCAGGGGGATGCCATCCTGCAGGCGACACTCGATCGTGCCCGAGCTGGGCTCGCGGCCGAGATGCTGGGTACGGCCGCACAATCCTTCGACATGACCCTCGACTATTTGAAGAATCGCGTTCAGTTCGGCCAGGTGATCGGTTCCTTCCAGGCACTCGGACATCGGGCGGCGGGGCTCTATACCGAGATGGAGATGACGCGGTCTTGTGTCGAAGCCGCATTGCAGGCGATCGACGCTGGCGCCGAGGACATCCCGCAGCTGTGCTCGCTCGCCAAATGCAAGGCAGGCGACTTCCTGCATCACGTTTCGAACGAGCTGATCCAGATTCACGGTGGCATCGGGATGACGGACGAATTCGATGCCGGACTCTACCTGAAACGAGCGCGGGCGTTGGAAACCACCTGGGGAAATCAGGCCTTCCATCGCGACCGTTATGCGACGCTAGTCGGATTCTGAAGAATCTGTGTCTTTAGAATGAGGACCACGCGCCACCGACCCCTATCATGGGGGGCGCCCTGAAAGGTCACGATGCCCCGAATCTACGACTCCGCCGACGATCCGCTCAGTTATCCCTTCGTGGACACGCCAGACCCGGGCGATGCGGTCGAGGTCGCGGACGGCGTGCTCTGGCTGCGCATGCCCATGCCCGGTCGACTCGATCACATCAACGTGTGGCTGCTGCGCGACCACGACGGCTGGAGCATCGTCGACACGGGCATCGCCTCGGACGAGATCAAGAAATGGTGGGATCACGTCTATGAGCGCTATTGCGAGGGCAAACCCATCAAACGCGTCTTCTGCACCCACCTCCATGGCGACCACACGGGGCTTTCGGGTTGGCTCTGCCAGCGCTTCGGGGCCGAGCTCTGGATGAGCCGCACAGACTTCTATATGTGCAAGGTGATGGCGGCCTACGGGCCCGGCGACGTGCCCGACGACGCGATCCGGTTCTATCAGCGCGCGGGCTTCGAAACGAAGCGGCTGGACAGCTACCGCGAAAATTTCGGAAAATTCGGCATGCGCGTCTCACCCTTGCCCTCGGGCTTCCGGCGCGTGACGGATGGCGAGTACATCGACATCGGTGGCCGCGAATGGCGGGTGGTGATCGGGCGCGGGCACGCCCCGGAGCATGTGTGCCTCTACTGTCCCGAACTCAAGGTGCTGATCTCCGGTGACCAGATTCTGCCGCGTATTACGCCTAACGTAAGCGTGAATCCCTCCGAGCCCCATGCCAATCCGCTGAAGGACTGGCTGCAGTCGTGCGCCGAGTTGCGTGAGAACCTGCCGGGCGACCTGCTGGTTCTGCCCGCTCACCAGCGGCTCTTCCATGGCGTGCATGAGCGGCTCACCGCCCTGATCGAGTTTCACGAGACGGGGCTCGACAAGCTCTACGACCTGTGTGAAGAGCCGAAACGTGCCATCGATGTCTTCCCCGCGCTCTTCAAGAGCGAAATCAACGAGTACATGTTCTTCGCAGCTGCAGGCGAGAGTATCGCGCACCTCCACTGCGCCCTCGATCGCCGCATCCTCAGCGTGGAAGAGGACTCAGACGGCGTCGCCTGGTGGCGACAGGCCTGAAGGCGACGTGCGTCTAGCCTTGGTCGATGCCCTTGTCGTTCGGGGCGTTCGCCTGGCGGCGGACCCCGGGCTCCGTTCGATACGCGGGTCGAGTACGTAGTTCTCGTCGCTTCCCAATCTCGGCCCCGGAACAAGCATGACCGGACCATGAGAGCCACAGATGGGCGAGAGCAGGGATCAGAAATACCTCACGAGCGAGGAGCGTACTGGAAACGGTATGATGACGGACGTGATTCAAGCGCCGATTCTGGGTGGATCATGAACCGAAACAGGGGAGCGACCATGGCTGCAACCGGTGAGAGCCTTTCGGAAATCTCGGCCCAGACCCGGACCGAGACAGGGACTGCCGGGTGGCCGGCATGAGTGGACCCCTGGATGGCATTCGGATCGTTGAGATGGCGAGTTGGATGTTCGTGCCTTCGGGCGGGTCGGTCCTGGTGGACTGGGGTGCCGACGTCCTGAAGATCGAGAATCCCGACGGTGGTGATCCTCAGCGCGGATTGATTACCTCGGGGCTCGTCCCGGGCGGGCCGGATGGCGTGAACTTCATGATCGAGCAACCCAATCGTGGCAAGCGGTCCGTGGCGATCAACGTCGCACACCCCGACGGCCACGAAGCGTTCATGAAGCTGATCGAAACGGCTGATGTCTTCCTGACCAACTACCTCCCTCCGGTCCGACGCAAGCTCGAGATCGACACCGACGATATTCGTGCCCGCAACCCAAAGATCATCATTGCCCGCGGATCGGGCCAGGGTCCCAAGGGTCCTGATGCGGAGAAGGGCGGCTACGACGGTGCTTCGTTCTGGGCCCGCGGTGCCTTGAGTGCAGTGTTCCCACCTGTCAACGGAGACTGGCCGATGGGGCAACCCTCCCCGGCCTTCGGTGATGTGATGGGCGGTCTTGCCACCGCCGGCGCAATCGCTGCGGCGCTCGTAAAGCGCGAACGGACCGGCGAGCCCAGCATCGTGGATGTCTCGCTCCTCGCGACGGCGATGTGGCAGATCTCCCCGCTCGTCGTCGCATCGAAACTCTTCGGCTTGAAATCACTTCCGCGTGGCGATCGCAGGATGTCGCCCAACCCCGGCGTCGGCGCCTACCGCACCCGGGACGATCGGTTCATCAGCCTGATTCTCCTGCAGAGCGACAAACACTGGGACGATTTCGCGGCCCGCCTGGACCGGCCTGTCCTCGTCGAAGACGAACGTTTCAACCATTCCTCCGCAAGGGCAGAGAACGGACCCGCGTGCATCGACATCATCGACGAGGCCTTTGCCGAGCACACGCTCGAGGAGTGGAAGGAAAGGCTGGCGACCTTCGACGGTGTGTGGACTCCGTTCCAGACCCTCGACGAGCTCTACGTCGACCCACAGGTGATCGCCAACGGCTATTTGCCGTCGATGAGCCATGGCAGCGGCGACGAGGTGCAGCTCGTCGCGAGCCCCGCGCAATTCGACGAGACGCCGATCGTCGTCGAACGCGCTCCCGAGCTCGGTGAACATACCGAACTCGTGCTCAGCGAGATCGGTGTCGACTGGGACGACATCGTCGCGATGAAGGAGTCGGGCGCGATCCTCTAGCCCGGTCCGGAGCCGAGGGAGGAGCGGACGCAGCGGTGCGCGAAGTTCTCTTCGCCTTTGTGCCGTACCCTTGACGGCGTATCAACCGAACGTATTCGGGATCCACCTCCCGTTCGGTCGGGGGACACGAGCAGGCTGGGTCGGAGAAGAACGAGCGCATGCGGATCGGAATCAACGGGACCGGGGTCAGCTCTCGCGGCTCGCTCGAAGCGGTCGTGGCGCATGCGCGTGAGGCCGACGCGCAGGGATTCGCGAGCTACTGGCTCGCACAGTTCATGTCAGTGGATGCGCTGACTGCCCTGGCGGTCATCGCGGGTGAGGCGTCCCGCATCGAGTTGGGAACCGCCGTTGTGCCGGTTCACGGCCGTCACCCCTTGGCACTTGCCATGCAGGCACTGACGACCCAGGCCGCCACGCGCGGCCGCCTCCAGCTGGGGATCGGGCTCTCTCACCAGCCTATCGTCGAGGACCAGATGGGCTTGTCCTACCAGCGCCCAGCGCTCTACATGAGCGAATATCTCACAGCACTCGACTCACTTCTGCGTCACGGAGAAGCAAGGCTCCGCGGCGAGTTGCTGCGCTGTGAGGCCAGCGTGGTGCGCATGAGCGAGACCCCGCCACCGCTGCTCCTCGCAGCGCTGGGACCGCGCATGCTCGAGCTGGCCGGAAGCGCCGCCGCGGGAACGAACCTGTGGCTGGCCGGGCCGCGTGTGATACGCGAGCACGTGGCCCCGCGGATCCGGCAAGCAGCGGAAAGGGCGGGGCGCCCGAAGCCGCGGATCGTCGTCGGCCTTCCGATTTGCGTGACCGACGATGTCGGAAGCGCGCGCCGGAATGTGCAGCGCGCCTTTGGTGTGACCAGTGAGTTTGCGTCCTACCAGACCGTACTCGCACGCGAGGGCGTCCGTGGTCCTGAGGATGTCGCGCTGATCGGTAACGAGTCACGCGTGGCTGCTTCGATCGGGGAGCTTGCGCGGGCGGGGGCGACGGAGTTCATCGCGATGGAGCTGTGCAAGACCGACGACGAGGTACAGCGAACCCGCGAGTTTCTTCGGGGCCTCTTGTAGTGCGATCGATTCCCTCGGAAGATCGGGTCGATGGGAGGGAGACGAGAAAGACCACGACGAATGAGAAGTTGCGGCACGTAGGTCGGGATGCGATGAGCACGTCGTCTTTCGATCCTTGGAGGATCGTCGCCTAACGAAATTCGGGTATGACTTCCCGAGCGAATCGATCGAGGGTCTCCGGCTCTCCACGGTCGTGGAAGAAGAGTGCGAACTGGGTGAAGCCCAGCTCGACTCTCTCGCGAATCTGATGAACGATCTGGTCCGAGGTGCCCATGAAGCCGCCTGCTTCGAGTCCCCAGCCCTCGCCGCCAAAGCGCCGCCGTGCGATTTCGAGTTCCCGATCCCGATCCTCCTCGCGCTCGAGCAGGACGACGACGGCCTGTTGGCCGAAAACAAGGGATCCGCGATCGCGACCGATTGCGTCGCATGCGCGTCGCATGGCTTCGAGCTTTTGTTCGATCTCGCCGAGCGAATACGTCGGGCAGTTCCAGACGTCCGCGTGACGCGCCACCAGCGGGAGTGTCCTGCGCTCGCCGCCACCGCCGATGACAATACGCGGATAGGGCTTTTGAATCGGGAAGAGAGCGGAAGGCGCGTTCTGCAGGCGGTAGTGTTGCCCGCTAAAGGTCGATCGCTTCTGCGTACACAGAAGCTTGATGACCTCGCAGGCCTCATCGAGCTGCTCGCTGCGGGTGGCGATGTCGGGGCAGGGCAGACCGAATTCAGCAAACTCCTCGAGGTAGGATCCGCTGCCGAGACCCAGCTCGAGTCGGCCCCCGCTGATCACGTCGAGCGTGATCGCCATCTTCGCGAGCACGGCCGGGTGACGAAAGCCATTACACAGTACGAGCTGTCCGAGCCGGATGTGCTCGGTCAAGACGGCCAGGGCCGAAACGAGGGTCCAGCCGTCGAAACCCGGGACGTCGGGGAGATGGGGCGGATAGAGGTGATCGTAGAACCAGGCGGTGTCGTAGCCGAGCCGATCCGCGAGCTGGACGCGATCACGAATCGATTCGAAGTCGATCTGCAGTTGCGGAAGATAGACGCCGAATTCGATCCGGTTCGTCTCGCTCATCGGCCCCGCTCCGCATCTTCGAGCTGCCGCGCCAGTCGAGCGATGTCGGCGAGGGATCGAAGCAGGTCATTCAAGTGGGTGCAGGTCGTCGTTCCGACGAGCCGTTGTCGGACGAAGCTCCGCAGCGTATCGACGCGACGTCCGACGAGTCGCTCGCCACTGGTCGCGGCCTTCGGGCATTCACTCCAGGGCAGGACGCGCGCGGTGGCTTCGCAGCTGCGGATGATGAGATCCACGCCATCCACCGTGGCCTCGAGCGAGTATTCGTGGAGAACGGTTTCGAGGCCGTCCGCATCGACGTGCGAGTCGCGGAACATCGCGTCGATCGAGAGCATCTCGCCGGCGAGGACGTCGACCCGCCGACGCCTACGCATTGTTCCGGAGCCGAGCGGACCGATCGGGTGCCAGCCGAGTGGGTCGTCGTCGCGTTCGAGGCGAGGCGCGATCGGGCCGAGCGGTGTCGGGATTCGACCGACGCGTGCGATCTCCTGCATCATAGTGGCGTCGCTGGCCCAGCCTGCGCAGATGTCGGCCTTGAGGCTCTGGGCGCGCTGGCGTGATTCGGACTCCGGCTCGTCCGGATGACGGATGTAGAGATCGGCATAGCCGGAGATGAGTGCGGCCACGGGCAGGTCGTCGAGTAACAGGTAGAGGGGGGTCTGCGCTTCACGCTCGAGGGGAATGGTCTCGTCGACCGCCGCGCGGAAGCCGCTGGCGACGACGCGGCCCAGGAGCTGCGAGACGTCGGGTCCAGCGGGATCAATCTCGAGCTCTTCGAGGACGCGTCCCCGGCCGACGGTCGCGCGAACGGAAGCCTCCGCGAGAATCGAGCCGACCCCTTCTGCGTCGGTTTTCGTGTCGCGCGCGGCGCCGATCAACAGGACACCGTCCTGCGTCGTTGTGCCGGTTCTGATCATGTCGATGTGGCTCGTACGCCGGATCGAATTCGCCGCCCGCAGTGGGGTCGAGGTCGAGGGATTTCGGACAAGCCCGTCGCTTGCGAGATCGAGCGTCGTCGAGGTCACCGAGGTCGTAGTCGTAGAAGGCGCTTGGGACATTCTTGAATCCTGGAATCGTCGAATCTTTGTCGAGCTTTCGAATGGTGGTCGCAGTCGGGCTCGTCCGCCACCCCTCCTTCAAACAGGTGATTCTCGTCCCGACGCCCCAGGTGTCATGGGGCAGGCTATTCTCGAACGGACCCTGTACGGAGGATTCCATGCGCTTTGATCTGATTATCCGCAACGGCCGCGTGATCGACGGAACCGGTCTCAAGGGCTATGCCGCAGACATCGCCATCAAGGACGGACGGATCGCGCGAATCGGACGCATCGACGAGAGCGCCGAGCGGGAATACGACGCGGCAGGCCTCGTGGTTTCCCCCGGCTTCATCGATATCCACACCCATTATGACGTGCAGCTCGACTGGGATCCGATTGCGACGCCCTCGGCCTGGCATGGCGTCACGACGGTGATGGCGGGCAATTGCGGATTCACCCTGGCCCCGGCGAAGCCCGATGACGTCGGGTGGCTCGCACGCATGCTGAGCCGGGTCGAGGGAATGTCGCCGGCGGCGCTCGAGGAGGGGCTCCGCTTCGAGGGGGGTAGTTTTGGTGATTTCTGGAAACGCTTCGAGGGAAAGATCGGAGTCAATGTCGGTGCCTATGTCGGGCACAGCGCCGTGCGTCGTTATGTGATGGGAGATGACGCTTCCGAGCGCGAGGCAACCAAGGAAGAGATCGAAGCCATGAAGGAACTCGTGCGCCAGGCCATGCGCGAGGGGGCCATCGGGTTTTCGACCTCTCAGCTCGATATCCACGTCGGACACGATGGACGAGGGGTGCCGTCGAATCATGCGACGCCCGAGGAGGTCGTCGAACTGGCCAGCGTGCTCTCCGAATTCGACCATGGAGCGGTCGAGATCATTCCACACAGCTTTGCGGCGGGTTACGACGACGCCGACCGGAAGCTCCTGGTCGATCTCTACAAGGCCTCCGGCAAGCCGATCGAACTCAATCCGCTGATCCCGAGCACGACCCACCCGATGGGCTGGGAAGCCACCTTGAATTTCGTGAGCGAAATGGCGGAGCAGGGCATTCGTCTGCATCCGATGTGCTCGGTCAACAAGCTCGAAGCCCATCTCCGGCTCGGCGACACCTTCATCTTCGACGAGAGCCCGCTCTGGCGCGAGGTATTGTGTCGGCCGGAGCCAGATCGCATGAACGCGCTGCGTGACCCCGTGATGCGGGAGAAGCTCCGCGTGGCGAATGACGATCCGACGGGGCGGGCGTTCGTGATGGACTTCGAACGGTTGATCGTCGAGCATGCGACCGTCGAAGCGAATCGGGCGCTCGAAGGTCGTTCGGTCGGAGACATCGCCAAGGAGCGAGAGATCAGCCCCCTCGACTGTTTCCTCGACCTCTCGCTTTCCGAAGATCTCGAGATGAACTTCTACTCGGAGATGGACGAGGTTGCAGTCGAGTTCATGAGGCACGTCAATCGGACGGCGGTCCTCAATCCGATGGTGATGGCGGGTTCGAGCGATGGGGGTGCGCACCTCGCCACCTTCGTCGGGGCGGACTACACGACGCGACTACTCTCCGAGTACGTTCCGGATCCCTTGAGTCTCGAAGAGGCGATCTATCGGCTCACGGGAATGCCTGCCAACGTGCACGGCCTGGTGGACCGCGGCACGCTCCGTGTGGGCGCCAAGGCCGATATCGTGTGCTTCGACGCAGGGGCTCTGAAAGCCAGTCGTGCCT
>Ga0209988_10001341_pt1 | contig 15985 bp, 12 predicted proteins | sample N075metaG_FD_183115 | JGI IMG/M metagenome (GOLD analysis project Ga0209988, IMG submission 183115) | Deep subsurface microbial communities from Kermadec Trench to uncover new lineages of life (NeLLi) - N075 metaG (SPAdes) (version 2) | ecosystem: Environmental > Aquatic > Marine > Ocean trench... | reverse complement strand
AAGGAGGTCCGCGCCTGGACCATCCACCGCAACGACCGGGCACCGGCCGCCGCCGGGGTCATCCACAGCGACTTCGAGAAGGGATTCATCCGCGCGGAGACCATCTCCCATACGGATTTCGTGGAGGTGGGGGGCTGGAAACCGGCCCGTGAGCGCGGCTTGGTCCGTTCGGAAGGCAAGGACTACGTGGTGCAGGACGGCGACGTCATCTTGTTCCGCTTCAACGTCTGAGCGGGCGCCCCTCCCCCTACCCGTTCTCCCAGGCCCCCATCCGGGCCGGTCTGCTTTACTCGACGTGTTTCCCAGCGTAATGTAGTAGATGCACCCACCCGACAGATCCCCGTGGTAGGCGACACCTTCCCCGCCGGACCGGGCACGCGCCGGCGGCGTGGCTTGGGCCGCCGGGCCACGGATGCCGGGGCCCTCTCCCGCACTGCGGCGCGCGACCTGTGGCAGGCGCTCCCCGACCAGGTATTCGAAATCGATCTCGACGAGCGGATCGTGTTCGCCAATCGCGAGTTCCTCGGGCTTCCGGTGGAGCGGATGACCGGGACCGCGCTATCCGGCCTCCTCCCGGTAGAACACCGCCGGGCGTTCCGCGAGGCATGCCGGCTCGCCCGGGAGACCCGACGGGAACACACCTTCGAAACCCGCACGGACGGGCGACCGCCGTGGTGGCTCTATCGGGTGGTCCCGATTTCCCAGAGACACGGTAGCCCCCAGCGGTTCCTGGTAGTGCGGACCGACATCACCAGTCAAAAACAAGCCGGCGACGCGCTCGCCCAGGAGGCGCAGCGATACCGCATGGCGTTCGAGTCGGCCAAGACGGGGATGGCCATCACCGGGGTGGACGGCACGTTCCTGCTGGTCAACCGCGCCCTGTGCCAACTGCTCGGCTACGAAGAACGCGAGTTGCTGGCCAGCGACTTCTACGCGGTCACCCATCCCGACGACCTGGCCGAAAGCGCCACCCAGGCCCGGCGGCTCCTCATGGGCAAGACCGACACCGTGATGGTCGAAAAACGCTACTTCCACCGAGACGGGCACGTGATCTGGTGCCGGGTGTGTGCCACGGCCGCGGCCGACCGGGAAGGATCCACCCAGTACTTCGTGACCATCGTGCAAGACATCAGCGACGTGCGGATGAACGAAGGCGACCGCCACAGGCATGAGTGGCAGGAGTTCGAAGCGGACAGGCTGGATTCGATGCAGAGTATTACCGGCCATGTGGCCGAAGGTCTTAAGACATTCGTGAGCGAAGTCCTGGACCAGGCCGCCGAGTTGCGACAGGCCCTCGAGGGCGACGACGCGGGCCAAAGCGTGGTCGACTCTCTGCAAGCGGCCGCCGAGCATCAGCGAGAGATCCTGGATCAACTCCTGACGGTGTCCCGCCGCCGGCCGCTGGCAAAGGAGCCGGTGCCGATCAACTCCTTCCTGCGCGATCTCGCCGGCCGCATGGCCGCTGATCATGACGACCAGCCGGTGCGGCTGTCACTGGCCGAAGAACTCCCTCTGGTAGAGTGTGACGCCGGACAGATCGAACTGGCACTGCGGGCTCTGTTCGCCAATGCCCGGGAGGCCGCTCCATCGGCCGGCGAGGTCATCCTGGAGAGCCAGACGATTCGACTCGACCAAATGCACTGCCGGGAACACCCGGGTCTCAAGCCGGGCACTTACGTGCAGATCACCATCAGCGACACCGGCACCGGTATGGAGTCCGACACGAAGTGCAAGATCTTCGACCCGTTCTTCACCACCAAGTCCCACCGGGAGCACCGCGGATTGGGCTTGCCCATGGCTCGGGCAATCGTCCAACAGCACGGCGGCGTACTCACCGTGTACAGTGAGGTGGGACACGGGACCTCGTGCATGATGTTCCTCCCGGTCGAGGACGACGGCGAGGAGTCCGTCCGCACCCCTTCCTCCAGTGGCAACAAAACGATTCTCCTGGCCGAAGACGAGGAAGCCCTAAGCAGTGTTGCCCGACGTCTGCTCGAGAGGCTGGGCTACAACGTGTTGACAGCGGTGGATGGCGTGGAGGCCCTGCACATGTTCGTGGCCGGGCGGGATCAAATAGACCTGGTGCTGCTCGACATATCGATGCCACGGATGGGCGGCACGGAAGCGTACGACCGTATCCGGGCCATCGACCGGACGGTACCGATCGGGTTCATGACGGGATATTCGGCCGAGATGGCCATCGAAGCCCTGGCCCACTCACGTGCCGTGCTCATCCCCAAGCCGTTAGGCCTCGAGGAATTGGGCGAGAAGGTCCGAGAGATGCTGGACAGGAGGCCCGCGAAGGGCGCCTCCATCTCGGACTCCCCACATTCCTAGCCGCAGGCCTACCTCGGCGCCGGCCTCCGGCCGTACTTCTAGCTGACGTGCCCGACGATGACTCCCACCATCGGGGCACGCCGTGTCGTTGGCGGCAAGAGCATCATCTAGCCGAGCGGCCGGCCATCGCTTCGCGCCTCAAGGCGGCTCGGGGGACCGGGGCTCCATCAGTAAGGTGCCGGACGTGGCGGTCAACAATCTCGGTCACGGCGGGCGGTATGAGATTGCTCGGCGCTTCGGCGAGTATGGGACTCAGCCGCCAGCCCCGCAGCATGATGCCCACAACAGCAGCGTGGGAGAGCACTCCGACCAAAATGAGAGCTTGGTAGGGAAATCCGACCAATGCCCCTGCCGCGATCACCAGCAATCGCAGATCGCGGTGTTTCATCCGGTCGAGGAAGTCATGGGGATAGTCCGAGGTGTGGTGCCGGGCGAATTCCTTGGTCACATAGCTGGCAAGAATGAACCCGGTTGCCGCGACGATGCCCACGGTTACCGGGAGCACCCCGGGAGCGGGGGCATGCCTGACGTACGCGACGACGATTCCCACGGTTATGGCAAGATCGGCATAGCGATCGAGGATGGTGTCCAACCACGCGCCTCTCGGTGTCGCGACGCCCTTCAGTCGTGCGATCTCCCCGTCACAGCCGTCGATGACCGACGCAGCCTGTATCAGCAAGCCTCCGAGAGCGCCGACCGCGTAACCTCCAGCGGCAAGAAATCCCGCACCGATCAAACTCATGAGGAAGGAAGCCACCGTGATCTGGTTGGGGGTGACTCCGGTTCGTACCAGGTACTTGGACAGGCGGATGGAGAGCGGACGATTGATCCACTGAGAAACGAAGCCGTCCTGGCCGCCCTTGTTCAGAGAGGAGAGTAGTTGCCGCTCCGCTTCGACGAGCGTCTCCGGTGTGTCGACGTCCAGCCAACGGCAACCGGTGACGTCGATCGGCCGTACCACACCACGAGACGCCAACTCGGCGATTGCGTCTGACAGTTGGTGCCGGCCACCCAGGCGAACTTTCTCAATTGCCAGAAAGATCTCCGGTCCGCACAAGAACGCCCCGGTGTCTATGCTGTCCCACTCAGCCAGGCCCTTGCCGATCTCCACAACACGGCCGCTGACGCAACGGACCCTGGTAGCGTCGTTCAGGTCGAAGACTTGGTGGTGATTCCGATCGACAGCTAGACACACCTCGTCGCTGGCGGGAGGATCGGCCAGCAGTTTCTTCAAGATCTCCGGATCGACCAAGTGATCGGCCATCAGGAGGAAGAACGGCTGGGCCCGGAGATGGCTGGCCGCGGCACCTGTACTGGCACCGTTACCCATAGACCAGTTGTAGGCATTGGCACAGGATACCTCGAGGCCGAGCCGGTCACACAATCGGTGGACGTGACTGGTGACCTGCTCCTCTTCGTGCCCGACCACCACAACAAACTGTCGCACCCCGACAGAGGCACAGACGCGTATGGCTCTCTCGATCAGGGACTGGCCCAACAACTCGGTCAGAGGTTTGGGCACCTCCGAGTCCATGCGCATTCCCTGGCCGGCTGCCAAGATGACGGCAGGCGGGCATTGCGTAGAAGTAAACAGGCGTTGTGTCATCGAAGTGCCTCAATGATATCATCGGCAAGCCGCCGAGTGGCTGCCGCTACTAAAGAGAACCGCTGCGTCAAGTCTCGGGCGGACGGGAGGGGCTGTCCATTGGAATTCACCACGCAGCCACCCGCTTCCTCGACCGCGAGAGCAGCGGCGAAGAAGCTCTCAGCTGTCAGCCTGTTGCGTATGTCCACGTGGGCGTCAAGCGCACCGGTCGCCACCAAGGCGAGAGCCCGGGAAGCGCACCCTAAGCTACGCACCCCACGCGCTCGCGCCAGTAGCGCACCTAACGCAGGGGGCGGAGCGAAGTGGTTTAACTCGACTGAAACGAAGGCGTCCTCGATACGTTCCACTGCGGAGGTCAGCACCCGTGCATCCCCCCGGAACGCGTTCCCTCCGCGGCGGGCGAGGAGCGGCGTTGCCCTCTCGAGCTCACCGACCAAGGCCCACTCAATATTGCCAACAGCGAGTGGCGCCCCCGCCGGCAGCACCGCCAAGCATACGCCCGACAGGTTCAGCCCGCGGGCGTAGTTGTCGGAGCCATCCACTGGATCGAGGATGAAGCACCACTCCGGTGGAGCTTCACTGAGTTTCAGCTCGCCCGATTCCTCCGAGAGTAACACACTCGGCGGGGCGTGATGCCGCAGGTATTTCTCTACGCACCGCTCCGCGGCCAGGTCAAACTGCTGGGTCTGATCGCCCTTCGGGTTGGCATCTAGTTCCATACCGTCCACATCTTGGTGCGTCGCGAGAGCTGCTCGCACCAAGTTGTGCACATCCCCGAGCAGTTTGCCCATGGGTTCGCTGGATAGTGCCATAATCGGATATCGGTTAACGATGCAGTGTGAACGACGGTTCGGCGCTCTCTCCCTCCCCCTGTTATCGACACCGGAGGTGGAGTCTTTGTGGAAAACTTCTCCACAGGCGAACCGGCCGCGGCTTGGCTAATACCCATACTGTACTTACGGATAGTAATCACCTTGGCGGCCGCATGAGGCCCCGGTGAGTCCCACCCGACGAAACATGGTGATCTCCTGAGGGCACACCCGGGCGCTCATCCGGCACCGGTGGCCACTCCGCGTTCCCCCAGTCGAGCCCGCCAGCCGCCGGGCAGCCTCGGGTTCGTGGGCTCGCCGGCGAATGATCCGTTCGACTTCCTTCACGGTCCACTGCGGGTAGGGACGGTCCTGCAGTTGGAACACCATCCCCTGCTCCAGCCAGCCATCGTGCCGCACCCGGAGGTACCAGCCGAATGCCTGGCGTTGTAGCACCCGCTTGACCATGTCCCGCACGCGGAACTTGCGGGCCAGCGTTTGGCACGGTTGTCCTCTAGGGGGTCTTCGGCGTCAGCCACGCCGTAGGATTTCGGCTGCCCGACCTGAATCGACAGGATCTCCATCGCTCCTCGCTTCAAGATTTGCAACTCATTGTAATATCTCCCCTTAGGGCACTCGGTCAATCTACGGATCAGCTCTTCGCCCCCGACGGCAGCGCTTCCCATGATCCTGCCAACCACTTATCTTCAGGCCACTTAGCCAACCCTCCTCGACCGGACACCCGGGTCGGGGCTAACAGACCAAAGGAAGGTGTCATGACACGTCAGTACGAGGCGGTCTATATCTTCGATTCCGCCCTCGACGAGGCCACGATTACGGAGCACTTGGACCAATTCCATTCGCTCCTGGCCCAGCCGACGGCCGCCGCACCAGCGTGCAACCATTGGGGCAAGCGCACGCTGGCCTACCCCATCAAGAACCACGAAACCGGCTACTACGTCATCGCCCAGTTCGAAACGGCGACCGAGGCGCTGCCCGAGTACCAACGCGCGGTCAAGCTCGACGAGAGTGTCCTCCGCCACCTCATCGTACTCAACGATGGTCCACAGCCCGTGGTCCCGGAAGTCACTCCCACCGAGACTAAGGATGGCGACTCATGAGGCGACGGAACAAGTCGTGCGCCATCTGTGAATCGGGTGTCCGGGTAGTGGACTACAAGGACGATCGACTCCTGTCCCGATTCATAACCGAGCGGGGCAAGATGCTCCCCAGCCGGTTGTCGGGCACTTGCGGGCGGCACCAGCGGCAGTTGAGCACCGCCATCAAGCGTGCCCGCGAGCTGGCCCTGTTGCCCTACATCAAGGGATTCGGCGGCTGACCGACCTCCCGGCGGCACCCCCGGCACGACGTCGGGTCTCACCAGGCACGTTCCTGGCTCTGGCGGGCTACATGCTCCTGGCATGGCCCGACGTCATCGTCTTCGCGCTGGGACCGATCGGGGTGCTGTTGCTGGTGTCCGGCCTCCGGACCACTCGAGAGCGACTGTGGTTGAGTGCCATTGTAGCCTGGACGGTGCTCTGGTTGTTCCAGCCGGCAGGCGTCGCAACACAGATCATCCGAGGCGGCGGCATCATGGTTACCGGAGCCTTCGTCGCGGCCGTCCTCTGGCGGCCGGAACGACTGGGTCGCAGCGTCGCCATCGCGGTGGCAACGGGGCTGGCCGGCACCCTCTGGTGGACTTGGATCCTGGGCGTGACGTGGGAGCGGATCGAATTCGCCCTGACGAGAGCGACTTGGGCCACCTACCAGACCATGGCCAGAAGCATGGCGGCGTTCGACGGACCGGGTGCCGCGGAGGACGCCGCGGCCGGCATCGCGCTCATGGTAAGGTTGTTCCCCGGCCTGGCGGTGTTGGCGGCCGGGACCGGCCTGCTGGTGGCGTGGGCCGTGTACCAGCGGGTGGCGCTCCGTCCAGTTGGTGGCCCGGCGGCGCCGTTCATCAATTTTCGGGGAAGCGACCATCTCCTGTGGGGCCTGGTGGTGCCGCTGGCAATCCTGATCAGTCCGGCGAGAGACACGCTGGACTTGGTCGCGGTTAACGCCCTGCTGGTGTTCGGGGTCATCTACGTCATCCGCGGCGCTGCCATTTTGACGTGGTTCATGCGGTCGAAATCGCGCCTTGGATCGTTAGGTTTGGGCCTGTTGGCCATCGCGGCCCTGTTCGTCTTGCCCATAGCAGGGAGTGGGCTACTGTTACTTGGAATCGTTGATACCTGGATCGATATCCGGCGGCGGCCCATGCCACCGCCCAGCACACGAGGTGAGTTGCCATGATCGAAGTAATACTGCGCGAGGATGTCCAGTCACTGGGCAAAGCTGGAGACCTGGTACGGGTCAAGCCGGGGTATGCCAGGAATTTCCTCCTTCCCAAGGGATTCGCCTACCAGGCGACGGCCGGCAACAAGAAACGTATCGAGGCCGAAACCAAGTCTCGCAACGCCCGGCTGGCGGCGGACAAGGTGGGCGCCGAGGCGCTGGCGGCGGTGTTGGGCGAGGTGCCGATCACCCTGGCGCGCAAGGCGGGCGAGGGCGATCGGTTGTTCGGGTCGATCACCGCCCAGGACATCGCCGATGCCCTGGCGGCCGCGGGGCACGAAGTCGACAAGCGCAAAATCGACCTGGAGTCCCCGGTAAAGAGCCTCGGCGAGCACGTGGTACCGATCAAGCTGCACCCGGAGGTCGTCGCCGACATCCACCTGACCGTGGTCGCCGAGTAACGAGGACTGCATGACCGTTGGGATCGCCTATCTGGACGGCCCCAGGCTGGCCCGCTCGTGGTACGCGGCGTCGGACTGGGTTTCCGCCGGGCGCGAGGAAATCAATCGCATCAATGTGTTCCCCGTCGCCGACACCCTCCGGGCGCTGGGTGACGCCACGCTCGAAGACACCGCCCGCACGATGGCCCGCGGCTGGGCGGCACCCGATAACGCCACAGAAATGCAGCGCGTGCTCAACCAATCGGGAACACTCCTGACCATGGACCGGTTTGATAACCTACTGAGGGCCGGCGCGGCATGACGGCCGGCACGGCCCGGGAGGGTCTAGACCGCAGTGTGCCACAGGCGGTGCGGGTCGCCATGGAGGCGATCGACGGCCTCAAGGGGCAGGACCTGTTGGCCCTGGATGTGCGGGATGTGAATGATGCGACCGACTTCTTCGTCATTGCTACAGGGACCTCCGACGCCCACGTCAGGGGAATCGCCAATGCGGTGATCGAGGCCCTCCGCCAGACGGGGCAGAGGCCGCACCATGTGGAGGGACTCACGGTCGGGACATGGGTATTATTAGATTATGTGGATTTGGTGATCCACCTGTTCCATCCCGAAACGCGGGCGTTTTATCAGTTGGAGCGTCTGTGGAGTGACGCGCCGGAGCTGGAGTTCAGCTCGACTTCGTAGGAGAGTGTATGCTGCAACGCATTGCCGGACTCGCGCTTGCCCTGATGGTGGCAGCCCCCGCCGTCGGCAGCGCCCAGTACTTCGGGAAGAACAAAGTCCAGTGGACCAGTTTCGACTTCAAGATCATCGAGACCGAGCACTTCGACGTCTATTTCTACGAGCGCGAGCGGGAAGCGGCGATGGACGCCGCGCGCATGGCGGAGCGCTCCTATGCCCGGCTGTCCCGGATCATGAATCACCAGTTCAAGAACCGGAAGCCGATCATTTTGTATGCCTCTCACTCCGATTTTCAACAGACCAACGCGCTCTCGGGAGATATCAACGAAGCGACGGGCGGTGTCACCGACTTCCTGAAACACCGGGCGATCATGCCCTTCACCGGGTCGTACTCCGAATTCGAACACGTGCTGACCCACGAGATGGTGCACCAGTTCCAATACGACATCTGGAGCGATGGCAAACCCGGCGCCGGGCTTGCCCGGCTGATCGCCATCAACCCACCCTTGTGGTTCGTGGAAGGGATGGCGGAATACCTGTCGCTGGGTGAAGTGGGTCCCGAGACCGCCATGTGGCTGAGAGACGCGTCCGTCGAGGGCACCCTCCCCACCATTCAGGCTCTCACGTTCGACCCCTACATCTTCCCCTACCGCTTCGGGCACGCGTTGATGGCGTATATCGGCGACCGCTGGGGTGACGAAGCCATCGGTGCGCTGCTGAAGACCACCATCACCGGCGGCATCGAAGGCGCCTTTCACCGGGTGCTCGGCATTTCGACGGCACAGTTGTCGGCCCAGTGGCGTGACTACGTCCAGAAGACCTATCTCCCGGAACTGAGAGACCGCCAGACGGCGGCCTCGGTGGCGGATCCGCTGCTCACCATGGAGCGCTCCGGCGGGACGCTGCATGTGGCGCCGGCCCTGTCGCCCGACGGGTCGAAGATCGCCTACCTCAGTGAGAAGGACTTTTATTTTGTAGACATGTACCTGGCCGACGGGGTCACCGGCAAAGTGACGCGCCGGTTGGTCAAGTCGACATTCGATTCCAACTACGAGACGTTCCGCTACCTCAACGCCAGCAGCAGCTGGTCGCCCGACGGCGAACTCCTGGCGCTGGCGGCCAAACGCGGCGCTCAGGACGACTTGGTCCTGCTCAACGACCGGGGCAAGGAGGTGGCCCGCCTCAAGATCGGTCTGAACGGCCTCACCAACCCCTCCTGGAGCCCTGACGGCGGCCGGCTAGTGTTCTCCGGCAACGCCGGCGGCATCTCCGACCTCTACATCATCAACCGTGACGGCACTGGGATGACCCGGTTGACCAACGACAAGTTTGCCGATCTGCAACCCGACTGGTCGCCCGACGGCAGCACCATCGCCTTCGTGACCGACCGTGGTCCCGACACCGACTTCAACAATCTCCGGTTCGGCAACTTCCGCATCGCCCTGTACCATCTGGAGACCGGCAGGGTGGAAGTGCTGCCCCAGATGGAGCATGGCAAGAACATCTCGCCCCAGTGGGCTCCGGATAGCCGCTCCATCGCCCTGGTGTCGGATCGGACCGGGATCAGCAACCTGTACCTGTACGATCTCGACGACCGGGCGCTGTACCAGCTCACCAACTTCTACACCGGCAGTCAGTCCGCCACGGCCATGTCGCCGGTGCTGACCTGGGCCCGTCAGGCCGACCGGCTGGCGTTCGTTTACTACTCTGCCCAACGCACCTCGGTCTACTCGATCACTGACCCGCGCAAGCTCAAGGGCGCACCATACACAGCCCCGTCGGCCGCGGACAGCGCGCTGGCGGATTTCGCCGCGGCGCGGACCGAGCCTACTCCCGGTGGCGAGTTGCTGCCGCGCCGGGTGACGCCGGTGCTGTTGGATCCGGAGCCGGCCCTGGACAGCACGGCCCAGGACACCACGACCCAGCGCCCCGAGGTGCTCGGTGGCGGCTCGATCTACCGAACGTCCCGCGGGTTCCGCGCGGCGGGGGAGATCAACCCCTCTGTCGATTCCGTCACCCCCGGCCAGCGGCCACTCGACATCGCAGCCCTCCTCGACTCGGCCGACTACCACCTGCCTGATACCACCCAATTCTCGATCAACAAGTACAAGCCGAAATTGGCTCCGGAGTACGTGGCCCGCCCCACCATAGGCTACACGCGGGACAACTTCGGCAATGGCTTCTATGGCGGCAGCACCATCGTGCTGGGCGACATGCTGGGCAACCATCAGCTGGTCCTGTCCGCCGCCATCAATGGCCGCATCAAGGAGGCGCAAGTCTACGCCGCCTATTTCAACCTGTCTCGGCGGATCAATTGGGGCCTGGGTGCCAGCCAACAACCGTACTTCTATGCGGCGCGGGGTGGCGATGTCGTTATCGACGGCCAGAGGGTCCTGGTCACCAACACCCGCCGGATCATCCAGCGTCAGGTGTTCCTGAACGCCTACCGGCCGTTCAACCGGTTCAAGCGCCTCGAGTTTGGATTCGCGGCCGTCCACGTCAACGACGCCCTCCTGTCGTTCGTCCAGCCGTTCGACCTCACCCAGCCACCGTTCCTCACCGAGACGACCCTCGACAACGCGGCGTTTGTCAGACCTTCGGTTGCGCTGGCGTTCGACAACACGCTCCACGGCTTCATCGGACCGTTCTACGGCGGCCGTTACCGGCTCGAGATCTCCCAGGCGATCGGTAGCTGGCAATTCACCCAGGGGCTGGCGGATATCCGCCGCTACGACGGCCTGGCCGGACCGATCCTCCTGGCCACCCGGTTTCTCTACTACGGCCAGTTCGGGCGGGACGCCGGCAGAACATTCAACGCCTACTTGGGATCGACGTCACTGGTCCGCGGGTATACCTCGGGGTCGTTCTTCCGAAACGAGTGTGCCGGCTTTGCCACCTGCACCGAGCTCAACCGGCTGGTCGGCAGCCAGATAGCCGTGGCGACGGCCGAGATCAGGTTCCCCATCCTGAGCCCGGCGTTCGGCTTCGTGCCGCCGGGCGTGCCGCCCATCGAGGGCGCTGTCTGGGGTGACGTCGGCATCGCCTGGGACAAGAACAGTACCCTGGCCTTCCAGTCGCACCCGGGAGACGGCTTCAACGTCCGCACCCCGTCGACCGCCGTCGGGCTCTCGGTCAGGACCAATATCTTCGGCATCATGATCCTGCGAGCGGACTGGGCGTTCCCGTTGAGCCGGCCGTCGGTCAGTAACTTCTGGACCATCAGCTTCGGCCCTGCGTTCTAGCCGGTACCGCCGGCAGCCCAACAGGCCGGACTCCACCTCCGGGGTGGCCCGCGGACCCCTTTCCCACCTATCTTTGCTCGCGTGTATTGGCGACCGAGATTATCCCCCTTGCTCCTCGTCGGGCTCGTCGGCTGCGGCGGACAGGCCGACTCGCCCGTCGCCGACCTCCCCGACGCCACCCAGGCCCACCCAGCCACCACGCTGATCCGGTTCCCCGCGGGCGGCGGGAAGCCGACCCTGTACACTCCCACAACGCTGGCCACCATCAAGTGGAAGGTACCGGTCGGGAACGCCCCCCCGGCATTGCGCGCCGTGGGGGCCGACCTCGACCAGCGGCTGGCCTTTCTCCTGGCGCAAGACCACACTCTCGTGGGCCTGGACCTGACCTCGGGCAGGGTGCGAACTTTTCTCGACAGTGTGGCCTACGCAGTTCTGGGACCGACCGGAACGCTGTATTCGATTGATCAGGACTTGACCGTCAGCCAACTGCACCAGCGCACCCCGGTCCGCCTGGACGGCCGACTCGAGGCGGTACCGGTGGCAGCGTACGGCACCCGGACGGGCGAGCTCATGACCATGTCCGACACCGATTCCATGGCACTGACGGTCTTGAGCGACGGACTGCCTCCCGTCAGGGTACCTGTTCCACCTGGGGCCAGCGCGGCCACGTACTGGGGTGATTTGCTGGCCGTGGCCACGGATTCGGGAATGGTGCTGTACCAGCCGGATGCCACAGAGCCGGTACGCTTCCTCCCGCTGAGCCCCGGCCCTACGGACATGGTGTTCTCTCCGTCGGGGCATCGGATCTACACCGTGAGTAGCGACGCCCAACTGCGAGTGTTCGACCGATACGGCGAGCAACAGTTGTCGGCCATCGACCTGCCGGGCGTGGCCCAATCCGTCCGCTCCGACCCGTATGGCGAGTGGTTGCTCCTCCGCCCAGTCGGCACCGACTCGGTATGGGTCGTGGACGTGGGAACCAACACGATCATCGGCCAGGTTGAGACCACCTGGGCAGCCGACTTCCCCACCATCATCGGCAACGCCCTCCTGGTACGCCAGGGCGGCGACATCACTTCCCTGGACCTGACCCAGCAAATGTTCGAGGAGCGAGGCCGTATCGTTGGCGGGGGCGGCGACGTGTTCCTCACCGTGGCGTGGACTCCGGGTGACGACGATCGATACGGTGAAATGCTGGCGCGCGCCGGAGTCGATGGTACAGCGGCCACGGCCACGATCTATCTGCAGATCAGTAGCTCGCGGAACCCGGAGTGGGCCCAGAATCTGGTCAACCTCATGGACGCCGCCGGGCTCCCCGCCACCATGCTCGAGCCGGGCGAAGGGGAAGACGCCTACCGAGTGGTCATTGGACCGTACGCCAGTCGCGAACAGGCGGACACAGTGGCCCGCAGCCTGGGCAGGCCCTCGTTCATCTATCAGCAGCGCGTCGAGGTCGAGCCATGAGCCCGTCACCGGGCGCCACGCCCGTTACCATCCACCGCAGGAACCACCGTTCATGAAGCTCATCAAACTGCAGCTCTCCGGCTTCAAGTCGTTTGCCGACACCCTCACGATCGATTTTGGTGAAGGCATCACCGCCATCGTGGGCCCGAACGGCTGCGGCAAGTCCAACATTTCCGACGCGGTCCGCTGGGTGCTGGGCGCGCAATCGGCCCGCCTGCTTCGGGGCGGCACCATGGAGGATGTGATCTTCCAGGGCGCCGCGGGCCGGCGCCCGGTAAACGTGGCCGAGGTGTCGCTGTTTCTGGACAACAGTGATGGCCTTCTCCCGATCGCCTATCAGGAAGTGCAAATCACCAGGCGGCTGTCGCGCTCGGGGCAGAGCGACTACCTGCTCAACAAGGCGCCCGTCAGACTCAAGGACATTCAGGACCTCCTCCGCGGCACGGGGCTCGGCAGCGACGCTGGCGTGGTCATCGAAGCCAAGATGATCGACCTGCTCCTCTCGGACCGGGCGTCCGAACGGAGGTCGCTGTTCGAGGAGGCGGCCGGCATCGGGTTATACCGCGACCGCAAACACAGTACCGAACGCCGCCTGGACGAGACGGCGCTCGACCTGCAGCGGGTCGAAGACCTCATCGCCGAGGTGCAATCGCAGATCCGGAGCCTGGCGCGCCAGAAGGGTAAGGCTGAGCGGCACAACCGACTGGTGGACGAGAAGTTCATGGTAGAATTGACCCTCGCCATCCGCGAGCTCGACCAACTGTCGCAGGCTACCTCGGGCATGGAACAGCGTCACGAGACCTTGCAGCAAGAACTTCCCGTGGCCCGTAAAGCGCTGGCCGCCACCGAGCAAAGCCGGGAAGATCGGTCGCGTCAGCGCGCCGTCGTCGAAGCCCAGCGAACCGAGATCGCCCAGCGGCTCAGTGACGTCCAGGTCGAGGTCGGCCGCCTGGACGGTGAGCTGGCCCTGGCCCAGGAACGGTTGGCCAACGCCAAACGCCGCCACCAGCAGGCCACCGAGGAGCGCACCCACCTCGAAGGGCGCACCCAGCAAGCGGACCGGGATGCCGTAGCCGCGGCCGAGGAGCGCCAGGCGGCGACCACCGAGTTCGAGGCGATCGAACGGGAGCTGCAGGAGCGCGCCACAGCGGAAGCCAAGGTCCGCTCGCGGCTGGTGGAACAGCGGGAGCGGGTACGCGCCCTGGAGGACCAGGGCCAGAACCACACACACAACATCAAGTCGTTCGAGGGAGAGCGCAGCGCCCTGGAATCCGACCTGGCGTCTCTCAGGGACCAGGCCGCGAACGCGACCGGAGAGGTCAGCGCCTGCCGGGCGCAGTTGGCCACAGCCGGGGAGAAGCTCCTCGCGGCGCAGGCCGACCATCAACGGGCCAGCGAGAGAGCCCGCGAAGCCGCAGGAGAAGCGGATCGCCGGCGCCACTTGGTGGCCGAAACCCGCGAGTTGGAGGCTTCTTCGCGCGCGGCACTGCGCCGGACCGAAGAGGCCGTGGCGCAACTTGCCGCCCGCAAGCAGGCCCTCCAGGAACTGGAACACGGCCGCGTGGGTCTGGCGCCGGGTGCGGCATCGCTCATGGCCGTGCGCGACCAGTTCCACGACGCCGTGCTCGGGCCTCTCAGCGACTACATCCGCTCCGACCGGGAAGAGGCCGCACTGGCCGAGCGCCTGCTCGGCGAATGGGTTCACGCGGTCCTGGTCCGTGATGAGGACGCCGTCCACGAAATTCAGGCTTGGCACGAGCAGGCTGGCGCCGGCACTCTGGTATTGCTGCCGGGTGTGCCACCCGAGCCGACCAGGCGTTCGCACCCGTTGGAAGAGCGGGTTCGCATCTCCTCGCCGGTGGCCTCCGCCTGGGTGGGAGCCATCCTCGGCGGTTCGGAGATACTGGATGGCGATCGGGCCCTGAAGCAGGCCAACGGCGCCATCCTGCTGTCCTCCGAGGCGGCGCCGTCCGGTCCTCTGCAGCGCCGGGCGGAGTTGGAGAGCCTGGAGCAGGAACTGGGCGAGACTCAGGTACGGTTCGACGACGCCCAGGCCACCCTGGCCAACGCGGAGGAGCGCCTGGCGCGGGTCGAACGTGAGTTGACCGAAGCAGCGGCTGAAGCCGAAACCGCCAGGGACACCGAACGAGAGGCCGGTGCGACCAAGGACGAAACCGAACGCCACATCTCGGGACTGACCCGGGATCTCCACACGCTCGAGGGTCAGCTCAGCAGGCTGACCGAACGGAGCGAGAGTTCCCAGGCACGGATGCTGGACGTCGACCGCGGTCTCACGGCGGCCGAGTTGTCGCGGGCGCACACGGAAGATGAGGTGGGCGCCGCCCGGGCCGGCTTGGCTGAATTGGAGACCGAGCAGGAATCCGCCCGGGAGGCGCGGGTGCACTGGCAGGTGCAGGCGGCGCACGTCGACGCGCGCCTGAAGGCGGCGCAGGAGAAGCTCGACCGCGCCACTCAGGTCGGCACCGATTCGGCGACGACGATCGAGCGCCTCACCCAAGAGATGGCCCAACTCAATGCCGACTCGGCCGAAGTGACGGCTCAGCGGGGCCAATGGAAGGAGCGGCGGGCGGAGTGCCGCGTCGCGGTACTGGAGTTGGAGGCCGCCAGCCGTGACGCCGATGAGGCATTCGCCACGGCGGAGGACGCTCTGTACCAGGCCGAGCAGGGCCTCTCGAGGGCGCGGACGGCACTCGAGGAACTGAACGAGGAACACCATCGGCTGGAACTCAAACTGACCGAGGCGGCTGCCGATCGACGCGGCATCGTCGAACGGGTCGAGAACGAGTGGAAGAAATCGCTCGACAGCCTGGTGGCTGAAGTGGAGCCGCTGGACCTCGATCTCGACGAGCTGCGATCCGAATCGGGGCGGATCCGGGAAGCGTTGGAAAAACTCGGGCCCATCAATCCGCTCGCCGTAGAGGAACACGCGGAAGAGACCAAGCGTGTCGCTTTCCTGATCAGCCAGCGTGACGACTTGGTAGCCGCCCGTCAGTCGCTGGTCCAGGCCATCCGGGAAATCGACTCGACCGCCAAGGAACTGTTCATCGAAACGTTCGCCACCATCCGCACTCACTTCGGCACCGTGTTCCA
>Ga0209988_10001336_pt1 | contig 16020 bp, 17 predicted proteins | sample N075metaG_FD_183115 | JGI IMG/M metagenome (GOLD analysis project Ga0209988, IMG submission 183115) | Deep subsurface microbial communities from Kermadec Trench to uncover new lineages of life (NeLLi) - N075 metaG (SPAdes) (version 2) | ecosystem: Environmental > Aquatic > Marine > Ocean trench... | reverse complement strand
TTCTCTACAAACTTGCGCCAGTTGCTGTTAGCTGCTCCTCTTGGTCCAAAAGTTACAATGGCAATCGATCCCGGGTTCAGGACGGGCTGCAAACTGGTTTGCCTTGATCAGCAAGGGAACCTGTTACATAACACAACTATCTTTCCGCATCCTCCTCAGAAAAAAGTAGATGAAGCATCGGAGAAAGTAAAAGGGCTTTTGGGAAAATATAAAGTGGAAGCAATTGCAATCGGAAACGGAACTGCCGGCAGAGAGACAGAGCGGTTTATTAAATCTCTGGTTACTAATTCCGGCACAACAGAAGTATTTATGGTAAACGAAGCCGGCGCATCGATTTATTCTGCCTCGGAAACTGCAAGAGAGGAATTTCCTAATCTCGACTTAACTTTCCGGGGTGCAATTTCTATCGGAAGAAGGTTGATGGACCCGCTTGCTGAACTCATTAAAATTGATGCCAAGTCAATCGGCGTTGGACAATATCAGCATGACGTTAACCAGGATAGTCTGAAAGAAGGTCTGGACCATGTGGTAACCTCTGCTGTAAACCAGGTTGGTGTCAATTTAAATACAGCCAGCCGGCATTTACTTAGTTATGTATCGGGTATCGGACCGAAGCTTGCAAAATCAATTATACACCACCGGCGTGAAAACCGATCCTTTCGCTCACGCAAGGAATTGATGAAGGTAAGCGGATTGGGAGCTAAGGCATTTGAGCAGTCTGCAGGATTTTTTAGAATTCCCGGAGCAGTGAACCCACTTGATAACACCGCTGTTCATCCTGAAAGTTATTCAATAGTTGCAAAGATGGCAAAGGATTTATCTCATCCTGTTAAGTCTTTAATTGAAGCTGCAAATATACGTCAACAAATTGATATTAATAATTATGTGACTGATACCGTAGGTTTGCCAACATTAAAGGATATTATGCAGGAACTGGAAAAGCCGGGGCTGGATCCAAGAGGTAAAGCAGAAGTATTTTCATTCTCAGAAATGATTAACGAAATAACAGATTTAAAACCGGGCATGCGTTTACCGGGTATAATAACAAATATTACTAAGTTCGGTGCTTTTGTAGATATCGGAATAAAAGAAAACGGCTTACTGCATATTTCACAAATTACAGAACGCTTTATTAAAGACCCGGCGGAAGTTCTAAAGTTAGACCAGAAGGTAATAGTTAGAGTTGTGAATATTGATGTTGAAAGAAAACGAATTCAGTTAAGTATGAAAGAGGGTTAGTCCAAACTAAAATTATACGTAACACCCGGGTTTAAGTTGTCGTGTGATTATTAATAAAAAAAGGTAGCCGCAACTTTCAAGTTGCGTATTTTGTTTAAAACGCAAGCTGAAGCTTGCGACTACCAATTTATTTGAAATTTTCAAACAGTCTCTCAAGCTAACAGCCTCGCCATTGGCTAGTAAACTGTTCCTGCCCACAAACAGGAGAGTACCGAACGGCATCCGTCCTCGTCCGGTAATTACCGAACTACGCCGGACAGGTTTGTTGATTTATTTAATTATTTTTATATTTCACCATAGGGGATTAGTCATTCGTTATATTGATTCTTTTTAAAAACTATTGAAATTAGAATATCTAACTTAAAATTATAAAAGGAGGTTCTATTATGACAAGGCGTTTAACAGTTGTAGTTCTGATACTGGGTTCGATTATATTGCAGTGGGCTTGTTCTCAGAATAGCGGACCAACTGCAGAAGAACAGCAAAATCTATCCTCAGTAAAACGCATTTATTCGGAGTTTATCAATGGGGGAAATGAAGCAGTTTTTGATGAACTTGTTGATGCAAATATAATTGAAAACGAAGAAATGCCACCCGGGTTGGAACCTAACAAGGAAGGTGTAAAACAACTTTTCAAAATGTTTCGCAGCGCTTTCCCCGATTTACATTTTCAGGTGGATGAAATGTTTGCCGCTGACGATAAAATAGTTGCACAGGTTACTATTACTGGTACCCACCAAGGAACTTTCATGAACATGCCCCCAACAGGTAATAAAATATCATATAATGCTATAGATATATTTCGCCTAATCAATGGAAAAGTTGTAGAACATTGGGGAATTGGGGATAATGCGAAAATGATGCAGCAGCTAGCTGTAGTTCCGGAAGATTCATCGGAAGAGTAATCAAGCCAAAGACTTCAGAACATAAAACTTGAGGTTTGCGTTGAGAAGGAGAGAATATTAAACACTTTCTTAATTAAGAATCATTTTATAAAACTATGAGTTAACTTATTATAATAAGTTAGCTAAATCTTGGGATTAAATATTCAAAACTTATAAGGAGATAGCATTATGAGTGACAAATGGATGATTCGCGGCAGTGAATTTTCAAACTGCAATTGCGCATTTGGATGTCCGTGCCAATTTAGTTCACCTTCAACCCATGGCTGTTGTGAGGCCATAGCCAGTGCCATGATTGAAGAAGGTAATTTTAATGACATTTCTTTAGATGGGCTTTGCTTTGTAATGCTCTTGAAATGGCCGGGCGAGATAGTTGAAGGAAATGGACAACAGCAGATTATTATTGATGAGGGTGCTAATCCGGAACAACGTGAAGCAATTCGCAAGATCGCTCTTGGCGAATCAACAGCACCGGGAGCAACTCATTATTATGTTTTTAACAGCACGATGTCAAAGGTGCATGATACCCTTTATGCACCTATAGAAATGAGCATTGATGTAGAAGCGAGACGCGGCCACACTAAAATTAAAGGAATGGTCGAATCTGAAGGTACACCGCTGCTTGATCCATTTAGTGGTAAGGAGTCCCGTGCGCGAATTCATTTACCGAATGGCTTTGAATATACTTATGCAGAAATGGGGGCAGGCACTTCTAAAATAACGGCTGATATTGAACTTAATTTGAACAATAGTTATGGTCAGTTCAACATCCTGCATATGAATCAGGATGGTGTTATCCGTTAGCCAATTGTCAGGCTGATAAAAAATGCAATTAACTAGAGAATTACCCCGACGTGATCTCATATCCATCATTTTTTCACTTGGTGGCATTACTTTATTGTCATGGCTCTACCTGGTGAAAATGGCAGATGACATGTCCATGACTTATGGTAAGTCGTTGATGCAGATTCCGGTTTGGGATGCCGGTTATTTCGGGATGATGTTCCTAATGTGGGCGGTGATGATGGTTGGAATGATGCTGCCTTCAGTAACACCAATGGTATTGATCTATGCCGGAGTTGCAAGAAAATCTGCTGTTCAGGGCAAAACGATCGCGCCAACCGGTGCTTTTGTTTCCGGGTATTTAGCAATCTGGATTATATTCAGTCTGTTCGCAACTATTACACAATGGGGGCTGGATCAAGCCACTCTCTTATCCCCAATGATGGTTTCTAATAGTGTTGGTTTAGGAGCGGCTTTACTAATCACTGCTGGTATTTATCAATGGCTGCCGATTAAAAATAAATGCCTTCACCAATGCCGCTCTCCAGTGCAATTTATTACAACACATTGGCGTCCGGGTTCGATAGGTGCTTTCAAGATGGGCCTTTCTCATGGCGCGTTTTGCCTCGGTTGCTGTTGGGTTTTAATGGCTCTGCTGTTTGTTGGCGGTGTAATGAACCTTTTATGGATAGCCGCAATTGCGCTTTTTGTTCTGTTAGAAAAGGTGTTACCCTTTGGTGATGTAAGTGGGCGCGTTATGGGACTACTAATGATCACAGCTGGTGGCGTAATCGCGTTTATAGGAACATAAACAAACTATGAGTCAGGAGCTATCAAATTTTTTGCAGCCGAATGTTATGTTTAGTAAAGATCTTCTTGAAAAATATGGTCCTTAGTAAAGAAAATTATATTCTTTATTTTTGATCAATTGATCTGCAGAGGAAGTAATAGCTTATTATAAAAATATTGCGAAAGATGGAATCAATTTTGTAAAGGATACAATAGAGCTTATCGATCCTGAAAATAAAATTAACACAATCCCTTCTCGTTGATTGAACGAAACTAACTAACTTTCTATTTAATCAGTAGGCGGTTACTTTCTTTAATAAATATTTTATTTTTTTAAGTAACTTTTGTTTTTAGAAAAAGTAACGATGATGAAAATTGACCACATAGAACTATTTGTTCCGGATAGATATAAAGCAGCAGAGTGGTATAGTAAGGTGCTTAAATTCAAAATTATGGAAGAACTAAGTGGTTGGGCAGACGAGGGAGGACCACTAATGATTTCAAATGATGGTGGAAATACAAAGATCGCTTTGTTTGAAGGCAATCCTCAGGGAAAAGATGATGCAAAGGGTTTTATAAGACTCGCCTTTAGAGTGGATGCAGTTGAATTCATAGAATTCATTAATTCATCAGGCAACTGGAGAGATACACCCTTAACAGAGGAGGAAATTAAAGATCACTATAAAGCAATATCTGCATATTTTTCAGATCTTTACGGCAATCTCCTGGAGATTACTACATATGATTATGATGCGGCTAAGAAATTGTTATAGTTAAACTTTTATACAAATAATTCTTAGTGAGTATATTATTTAAAGGAGACAATTTATAAAATTGGCTATTGCATACTGCCTGCTGGCTGAAATGCTATTAACTTCCTGTGGAGAAAAAGACTTGAAGAAGGATGAATTCAAATACTTTTCAGTAAAGTTTGCCGATCCAAATCTTCCGCCACAGAGTTCCTGGATTTGCAGAGTTAAGCCTAAAACATAAGGAATAAAGAAATGGTTAAAGATATTTTAATACTTGGAGCCGGATTCGGTGGACTTGAAGCATCAACAAGTTTGCGGGGAAAACTGGATGACTCATTTAATATTACGTTAATCGATAAGAACGAATTTTTTACAATAGGGTTTACAAAATTTGATGTAATGTTTGGTCGCAGATCAGCAGAGGAAGTAAAATCTTATTATAAAAATATTGCAGGTGATGGAATCAATTTTGTACAGGATACAATAGAGCTTATCGATCCCGAAAATAAAATTGTAAAAACTCAACACTCTGAATTTTCATATGATATTTTAATTATTGCCCTGGGAGCAGATCTTGCACCCGAAGCTATCCCCGGCTTTGTAAAAGGTGGGTATGAATTTTATTCTTTGCAAGGTGCACAAAAACTCTATCCTGTAATAAATAATTTTAAATCGGGAACAATCCTGATCAGCATTTTTAACAAGCCCTATAAGTGTCCTCCGGCGCCGTACGAAGCTGCACTCCTTCTGCACGATTACTTTGTAGAAAAGGGAATAAGAGGAAATGTTCAAATTAATGTGCTCATCCCTGGTCCAATACCACTTCCTGTAGCTCCAAATGTTTCTTCCCAGATTGAAAAACTTCTAGAGGAAAAAGATATAAAGCTGTACAAGAAACACAAAGTAGTAGGATTGGATCCGGATAAAAAAATTGCTTTTGTTGAAAACAAAGATTCAGTTAAGTACGATCTGTTTTTAGGTATTCCTATTCATGTTCCTCCAAAAGTCGTTCGCAAATCTGCAGTGAGTAATAATGGATGGATTAGCGTAAATAAAGATAATCTGGAAACAAAATATACCAACGTATACGCTGTGGGTGACGTTACTAATATTCCTGTGGGAGAACATGCCGTGCCTAAAGCCGGTGCTATTGCAGAATCCGCCGCACAAACAGTGGTTAATGATATTTTAGCAAAGATAAATAATGAAATACATCATAGTAGATACGATGGAACAGGTACTTGTTACATTGAAGTTGGCGATGGTAATATTGCGGAGTTAAATGTTAATTTTTTGGGTGGGAAGGAACCGATTGTAGAGTTGAATGGACCGGAGCAAGAATTTAGAAGAAAGAAAGAAAACTTTGAGAAAGATAGAATTAAAAAATGGTTTAAGTAAAGTAATTATTTAATTGCTAAAAAAATCTTTGATATTATTGTTGGATAAAAGAAAGTCACTTAGTGACAACAATGTTATGTGTTCAAAATTATTGCGAACCATTTAAAATAATAAACCCCCGCTAAGACGGGGGTTAATAAGTGCAACCCAAAGTTACAAAATATCTATTCTTCTTGGTTTTACTTTCTCTTTTTTTTGTAAATTAACAACCAACTGTCCGTTATCATATCTTGCTTCAATATTCGATTGATCAACTGAATCAGAGATCTTAAATTTTCTGTAATAGTTTCCTATTTCCCCTTCATTTAAAATGTAGTTTCTATCAATTGCTTCTTCATATTGAATTGCACCGAACATAATTAACATATCATCTTCGACCCTGACTTTTACATTATCCCTAACAACACCGGGCATATTTGCAGTTAATATAAATTCATCGTCGGTCTCATAAATATTTACTAATGGTGAAATGTAATTCTGAGTATCTAGTAATTCATTAATAAAGTTTGTTCCCATTTCCTTTACAGGAACCATTTCTTTGTTTTCCATTTTATTCTCCTTATTCACAATTAAACTTTTTTCCGGTTATCGTAATGCTCAACTCGTTAACGCATCTCATTATCGTTCAATGCAAATTCTGAAACAAGTTCGGAGAGATACACCGGTTCTGTCAAACAAATTTTAGGAATGAACTCCGCATCTGTATTGAGCAGATGCGGAATAATCATTACTTGTCTTTGTCTTTATCTTCATCATCAACAACTTCATAAGATGCATCCTGCACATCATCCTTCTTATCAGTTTGTGGTTCTCCCTGATCGGATCCCGGCTGCTGCTGTCCTGCATCACTGGTTCCCGGTGCTTGCTGTGCATTTGCCTGCGCATAAATCTGCTGTGATATCTCACCCCATACTTTATTTAATTGATCAGTAGCTGTTTTAATCTGATTTGAATTATTCGTTGCCAGTGCATCTTCAACTTTCTTAATCTCAGCTTCAAGTTTCGATTTATTTTCGTCAGTTAGCTTATCCTTCATTTCTTCCATTTGCTTTTTGATCTGGAAGACAAGACTATCTGCTGAGTTTTTAACGTCAATTTCTTCTTTCTTCTTTTTATCTTCAGCAGCATGTTCTTTGGCATCGTTTTTCATTTTTTCAATATCTTCCTTGCTTAATCCGCTGGAAGAAGTAATTCTAATGCTTTGTTCTTTATTTGTAGCTTTATCCTTTGCGTGAACATGCATAATACCATTAGCATCAATATCAAAGGTTACTTCAACCTGTGGTACGCCTCTTGCAGCCGGGGGTATGTTATCAAGATGAAACCTGCCAAGAGTTCTGTTATCACCTGCCATCGACCTTTCACCTTGCAGCACATTTATCTCAACAGATGGCTGATTATCAGAAGCAGTAGAAAATATCTCACTTTTCTTTGTCGGTATTGTTGTATTGGCATCAATAAGTTTCGTCATCACTCCGCCAAGTGTTTCAATACCCAAAGATAGCGGTGTTACATCAAGTAACAATACATCCTTAACATCGCCTGCTAATACCCCACCCTGTATAGCTGCACCTATGGCAACAACCTCATCAGGATTTACACCTTTATGGGGTTCTTTTCCAAAAAGATCTTTTACCAATTGTTGTACCATTGGTATTCTTGTAGAACCGCCAACCAATATTACCTCATCAATATCCGAAGGTGTTACACCGGCATCTTTAATTGCCTGCTCACAAGGTGCTTTTGATCTCTGAACGAGATCATGAATTAACGACTCAAATTTTGCTCTGCTTATATTAATGTTAAGATGTTTTGGCCCTTCCTGGGTAGCTGTAATAAACGGAAGGTTTACATCAGTGGATGACGAAGAGGAAAGCTCAACTTTTGCTTTCTCGGCACCTTCTTTCAATCTTTGTAATGCCATCGGATCTTTACGAAGATCAATGCTGTCAGATTTCATAAATTCGTCTGCTAAATAATCAATTAATTTCTGATCGAAATCATCGCCACCAAGATGCGTATCACCGTTTGTAGACTTAACTTCAAATACACCATCACCTAATTGCAATATTGAAATATCAAATGTTCCACCGCCTAAATCATAAATTGCAACAGTATGATCATGTGCTTTTTTATCCAATCCATAAGCTAATGCTGCAGCGGTAGGTTCGTTGATAATTCTTTTTACTATCAAACCAGCTATTTCTCCCGCATCCTTTGTTGCCTGTCTTTGTGAATCGTTAAAATACGCGGGGACGGTTATAACTGCTTCCGTAACTTCCTGTCCTAAATATTCTTCAGCAGTCTTCTTCATTTTCTGAAGAATCATCGCGCTTAATTCAGGAGGAGAATAAACACGATCATCAATTTTAACTCTTGCTGTTTGATTATCACCTTCAACAAGTTCGTAAGGTACTTCTGACATTTCTGATTGTACCTCATTAATTTTTCTTCCCATAAATCTTTTTATTGAAGAGATTGTTTTTTTAGGATTTGTTATCGCCTGGCGTTTTGCGGGTTGTCCGACTAATCTTTCTCCATTTTTTGCAAACGCAATAACGGAAGGTGTTGTTCTGCCACCTTCAGAGTTGGGAATTACAACAGGGTCGTTTCCTTCCATTACAGAAACGCACGAATTAGTTGTCCCCAAATCTATTCCAATAATTTTACCCATTATTTATTTCTCCTTTTAAATTCATTTCAGATTGTTCTGCTTATTTATTAAATGTTTATTTAACTTCAATTATTCTTTCTTTCGGTTCTTCAGGGATTAGTTTAGCAATCATAATTTTCAACAAACCATTATCAAATTTTGCTTTAACTTCATCAGGATTTATATCTTCGACCAATTCAAATTTTCTCTCAAACTTTCCAAACTCTCTTTCGTTCCTGCTAAAATTAATTTTATCATTTTCGTTGACATCATTTTTCTTTTCACCGCTTAAAATAAGAACACCATCTTCTAAAACTATTTTTACATCATCTTTATTTACTCCTGGTAATTCTGCAATAAGGGTAATAAATTTTTCATCTTCCATTAAATCTACTTTAGGAAAACTGTTAAACGATAATTCAAAATTATTTGGGAATTCACTAAATAGTTTTTTAGTGTCGGTTCTTCTTAACAGAGGTTTAAATATTACTTGCATTACTCATTTCTCCTTATCAAATTGTTTTTAATAGTTTATAATTTGTATCGTTTTTCAACATTTGTGCCATTTGAGAAAATACTATAACTTATTATTATATAATAGATTAAAAGATTTTTATAAAGTTTAATATCAGCATCCTAATTGGCAGAATTTTTGTCATAATGTCCAAATACCTTAATGATTGACAAATTAACTGACAGTTTGCTCTTTTTTATATATTTTGCATAACGTATGGAAAATAAATCGTTTAACATAGAAAACTTCGATATTAAATTAGATACAAACATTATCGGTCGTAATTTTATTTATGCAAAGGAGATTGGATCTACAAACAAGGAATTACTAAATCAAAAAGAGTTTTATCATCATCACGGTTCAGTATTTTTTGCGGATAACCAAACAAAAGGCAGGGGAACAAAAGATAGGATTTGGTACAGCGAAAAGGGGATGAATCTGACTTTTTCAATACTTATTAACGATCAAAGATATTTAAAGAAAAATGCCAGCCTGTTAAATTATTCCGCCTCATTGGCAATAGCATTATCAATCGAAAATCTGTTCCAATTACATACTGAACTTAAGTGGCCGAATGATGTTTTAATCAACGGTCATAAAGTTGCCGGAATACTGATGGAATCAATTTCCATAGGAAGTAAAATCGAAAGACTCGTTATTGGTTTGGGAATTAATGTAAACCAAAACCTATTTCAAGGAAAGTTTAAAATTGCACCAACATCATTAAAGAAAGAACTTGGCTATACTATTGAAAGAGAAAAATTACTTGCGGTGATTCTCAATAACTTTGAAACAATTTTGGATAAAGTTATCTCATCAACAAATGAAGTGTTGAATGAATGGAAATCCCGATGCCCAATGATTGGAGAGAAGATTACCGTTGTGAACGACAGTGGAATGAAAGATGGAATTTTTGAGGATATTGATGAGAATGGCTTTCTTGTTTTAAGATCGCATAACAAAACACTAATCCTCCATTTTGGAGAAGTGAATATTCTATAATGCTCCTGGCAATCGACATTGGAAACACTAATATTAAAGCAGGAATATTCGATCGGCAGAAATTATTAGATCATTTTATTGCATCTAACTTTTCTGAAATAATAAGTTCATTAGGTTCCTGCAATATTACAGCAGCTTCTATTAGTTCAGTAGTTCCGGAAAAGACCAAATTAATTTATGAGGGAGTAAAGAGTTCTTTCGATTGTAAACCTTTTATCATAACAAATAATGTGAAGTTCAATTTAAAAGTAAAATACAAATCACCTGAGACATTAGGGATTGACAGGCTTTGTTCAGTTGAAGGTGCTTTACTGTCGTATGAGAATTTAGATACGGGAACATATCTGATAACAATCGACTTTGGTACAGCAACTACTATTAATATTGTAAAATATCCAAAACTTTTTATTGGCGGATTGATATCTCCTGGTATTAAAACTTTGTTCCACTCATTAAATAAACAAACTTCCCAATTACCCGAACTGACAATTGATAAATATAAATCTCTTATTGGGGATGATACCCTAACATCAATTGCAAGCGGTGTAGTTAATTCTACAATTGGATTAATCGATAAAACAATAAAATCTCTTTTAGAATTTTCTGACTGTAAAGAGGTTATTGTTTATGCAACAGGAGGAATGGCAGAGAAGCTCCGAGGTTATTTAAAACAAGATGTAGTTTATGATAAGCATCTAGTGCTTAGAGGAATTAGTGCAATTTATGATTTGAATAAAAAATAGCAGATCGAATTATTTTTATCAATTCATTATCAATCAATCTTGTTGTGCCGAATTTACAAGCTATTAAAATATAATACTCACTCCCCTGCTTAAGTTCATCTACAATTTCGAATGAATCAGAATTAACAATTTCTATATAGTCCAAGTTTGATAAATTCACTGCGTTAATCATCGACTTAAGTTCCGATATTATCGCGTTAACATTTCTTTCGCCCTCATTAATTATCTTCTTAGCCATCTGAAGAGATCTGTAAAGAACTAATGCTTCATCTCTTTCTTCCTTTGATAAGAAAACATTTCTCGAACTTATTGCCAGACCATCAGGTTCCCTAACAATAGGGCATACTATAATATTTATATTCAATTTTAAATCTGTAACCATCTGTTTAATAACTGTGGTTTGCTGCGCATCTTTTTGTCCTAAGAAAGCATAATGTGGATTGATACAATTAAAAAGAATATTTACAATTGTAGTCACTCCTCTGAAATGCTTAGGTCTGGATGCACCTTCCAGTTTTTTAGAAACGTCTTCAACATTAACATAAGTTTGAAAATGTTTTTGATAAATCTGATCGGACTCCGGGGTAAAAAGATAATCAACACCTTCTTTTATCAATATTTTTTTATCATTTTCGATGTTGCGCGGGTATGTATTTAAATCTTCAGAAGGAGCAAACTGTATAGGATTAACAAAGATGGAAACAATTGTAATATCACATATTTTTTTGGATTTGTTAATTAATGTTAGATGCCCTTTGTGAAGAGAACCCATCGTCGGCACAAAACCGATTGTTTTGTTGTTTATTCTTATGGAGTCGGATAGTTTTTGGATTTCACCAATTCTGGTGATAGTTTTGATAAGAACCTCAGGTCATTAAATCAATTAATTTGTATAATCTGTCCTTTAATTCTTTCCTGGGAACAATTGCATCAATAAATCCTTTCTCTAATAAAAACTCAGATCTTTGAAATCCTTTGGGCAGGTCTTTTCCGATTGTTTGCTTAATAACTCTTGGTCCGGCAAAGCCAATTAATGCTTTTGGTTCAGCCACATTTATATCACCAAGCATAGCGTAACTGGCTGTAATACCCCCGGTAGTCGGATCGGTTAAAACAGAGATATATGGTACAGAGGCATCGGCGAGTCTTGCAAGTCTTGTACTTGTCTTAGCTAACTGCATCAACGAAAAAGCACCCTCCATCATTCTTGCGCCACCGCTTTGAGATATTATTATTAATGGAATTTTATTATCGTATGCTGTATCAATAATACGAGCTATCTTTTCTCCCACCACAGAACCCATACTTCCCCCGATAAACTTAAAATCCATACATCCAAAAGCTACCGATGTGCCTTTAATCTTTCCGGTGCCTATTCTAACTGCGTCATTTAAACCTAGTTTTTTTCTAGTTTCGGAAATACGATCTGAATATTTTTTTGTATCAACAAATTCTAACGGGTCTGCGGATCTCATTTTTTTGTGAAGTTCCTTGAAACTTCCTTCATCCAGAAGAATTCGGATATATTGCTCACTCCCGATTCTAAAGTGATGTTCACATTTTAAACAAGTCCATAGATCAGCTTCTAATTGTCTTGTATAAATAATCTCTCCACAGCCAGGACATTTTTCCCAAAGACCATCGGGTAAATCTTTCTTTTGGCTGTCGGGAGATATTTTTTCTTTTGATCTTCTAAACCAGGGCATATATTGTCCTATTGTTGAACATCTGCATAGAGAGTTAAAATTTTATTTGGCGCTTTTGGGTCATTAGATTTTATAGTTACAGTTTTTATCATCTTCCCTTTTCGCTTTGATGTATTAAGCTCTACCTTCAAGGTACCCTGCTCACCGGGCTTTAATTCTTTACTGCTAACCAATGCAGCTGTACATCCGCAAGATGTTTTTATATCATTAATTTTAAGAATCGAATTTCCAATATTTTTAAAGCTAAAAGAATATTCAACTACTTTTCCTTCTTTTACTTTACCAAAATCATGCTGTGTTTCAGAGAATTTAATAACCGGATAAACTGCACTTTCTGCATTAGGCTTAATTATAACACCTTTAATAGTAATTATTTGCTCCGGGTTTTCCGGGTCGTTACTGGTAATAGTTATTAATTTTTTCTGCTTTCCGGATCTGCCTGACGAATTAAAAGTAACTTTTAAATTCGTTGATTCACCGGGTGCCAATTTATTCTTTTCCGGCAAAGCAGCAGTACAGCCACAGGAAGGACGAACGTTTGTGATTGTAAGCAAATCACCACCGGTGTTTGTTAATACAAAAACGTGTGATACTTTTTCACCCTGTTTTATATCTCCAAAATCATATTCATTTTGTTGTATTATTAATTTTGGATTTATCAACTGTGCTAAAATTACTGATGAAAATATTACAAATAGAATCATTAACTTTTTCATTTTTTTACACCTTTATTTTACTACAAAATTTTTAATATAAACTGGTTCAAAATAATCATAATCATAACTGAACTTGTCACTTCCGAACTTCACAGCCCACCTTGCTATATATTCTGCCGTTGGAGAACTAGACATGATATTATTTTCATTATTCACACTGTATTTATATGCATTTCCAAAAGTTTTTATACCATTAATTTTATTAATAAAATCTTCATTTGTTAATATCTTTAAATCATGTGCAAATATAAAACTATTGGCTTTAATTTGAAACCTTGCATAATAAACCTCGCTCCTGTTAACCTTGTTTGCTATAATAAATTCTGATCCCTCTTCCATTTGGAAGGACAGTTGAAAAGCAAGTGCTTCAAATGTAGGAACAACTAGTAAAGGAACACCAGTGCCGGTGGCAATTCCTTTTGCAGCTGCCATCCCAATCCTTAAACCCGTGAATGAACCGGGCCCTCCTGATACGGCTATTGCACTTAGCTCATTTCTATTAATTCCAGCTAAATTGAATAAAACTTCAATTATTTCAAATAATTTTTCTGAATGCGAATGCTTTAAGTTAATGCTGGAAGTATAAAATTTTTCATCTGAAAAATAAAGTGCAGCACTGCATATATCTTCAGACGTTTCAATCGCAAGTAACGGAATAATGTTAATCATACTTTTTAAATTCAAATCTTCGCTTTGTATCATCAATAACAGTAATTGAAATTTCTATCCTCTTTTCAGGAAGGGCTGCTTCTAACAGTTCACCCCATTCAATAAAAATTGCTGCGTGGGAGTCGTTTAAATAATCCACCCAGCCAATATCATATAGTTCTTCTATTTTTTTAAGTCTGTAAAAATCGAAATGATAAAATTTAAATTTCCCGTTATACTCATTAACAATTGCAAAAGAAGGACTTCTTACATTATTAATTGAGAGAGAGTTAAGTACCATTTTGATGAAAAAAGTTTTACCGGAACCAAGATTACCATTTAAAACAATTACCTGCCCGTTCTTAACTTCGTCAGCAAATTTACTTGCTAAAACTCCTGTTCCATTTTCATCATTAACATTTACAGAAGATGGGAATTCCACAGAATTACTTTGGCTCCATTGTAATTACGGGCAATATCATTTCTTCTAACGAAATACCGCCATGCTGAAAAGTATTTTTATAATGTGAAAGATATTTATGGTACTCAGTAGGATAAACAAAATAATAATCTTCCTTGGCAATTATATAGTTTGTTGTAATTCCTCTGCTTGGTAAATTATATTCCTTCGGATTCTTTATAAAAATTGCATGTTTATTATCAACTTTTAAATTTCTTCCGTACTTAAATCTTAAATTTGTAGATGCCTCTTTATCACCAAGTACTTTAGCTCCTCTTAAACACCTTATACTGCCATGGTCAGTAGTAATCACTATTTTTACATTTTTCATTTTAGCTAATGCTTTGAAGGTGCTAAGTAAAGATGAGTGAGTAAACCAACTGTTAGTTAAAGAACGGTAAGCCGCTTCATCCGGTGCTATTTCTTTTAACAAATCCGAATCGGAGCGACCGTGTGCGATCATATCTAAGAAATTAACTACAACAGCCATAAGGTTTACACCTTCATAGGATAAAATATTTTTCTCAAAACTGCGTCCAACATCGGGATCAATTATTTTTATATACTTTAATTCATTTCTTAATTTTAATTTCTTTCTGTCAAGTAGTAACTGAAGTAACTCCTTTTCGTACTTGTTCATACTTCTTTCTTCATCATTCTTACCCTGCCATAATTCAGGATAATATTTTTCAATTTCGCTTGGATACAAACCACTGAATAGAGAATTCCTGGCATAAGGAGTTGCAGTTGGAAGAATAGAAAAATAATAATCCTTTTCTATGTTGAAAAGATCTGTCAAATGTTTTTCCATCAATAGCCACTGATCAAGACGCAAACAATCAAGAACAAAATAAAAGATACTAATTTGCTCATCCTCTAAATGATTTAGAACATACTTATCGGTAATCTCGGTTGTTAGGTTGGGAGTGTCAATATCATTCGGAGAATTCAGCCAATTTTTGTAATTCTGTTCAACAAATTTTGAAAACTCCTTATTCGCTTCTTTCTTTTGTTCATTTAATGTTTGCCTCAATCCAATCTCTGAATGTTGATCTAATTCGATATCCCAGTTAACAAGTTTCAAATAAATATCAATCCATTCAGCAAAATCAAGTTTACCCATTAGTGCTTGCGAGATTTGGTTAAAGTCCTGGAGGTAATCTTTAGCTGCATATTCGCCCGTAATTTTTTTGCCTTCCAGAATTTTTTTGCAAACAAGTAGAACCTGACTCGGATTAACCGGCTTTGTAAGATAGTCGGTGATTTTTCCGCCGATGGCTTCATTCATCAAAGATTCTTCTTCACTTTTTGTAACCATAACAACAGGAATATTCGGGTTAACCGCTTTTATTCTGCTCAATGTTTCCAGCCCCCCCATACCTGCCATCATTTCATCAAGGAAAATGAGATCGTAATTTTTTTCATTCACGTATGATATCGCATCTTCACCATTTGTAACTGTATCTACTTCGAATCCCTTTTCAGATAGAAAAATAATATGAGATCTCAGTAGTTCAATTTCATCATCTACCCAGAGAAGTTTTTTTTGTTCCATATTTGTTTTTTTTATTAAAATTAATAATAATATTTATAATAATAGTCATTTAAGGCTTCTTCTAAAATGTAAAATCATTGTATTACAATATTCACATCCAGCCCTGCTTCATTTGTAGTTGTTGGAGGAATTCTCGCAGCACCTTTTGGTTCAACTGTAG
>Ga0209988_10001332_pt1 | contig 16029 bp, 18 predicted proteins | sample N075metaG_FD_183115 | JGI IMG/M metagenome (GOLD analysis project Ga0209988, IMG submission 183115) | Deep subsurface microbial communities from Kermadec Trench to uncover new lineages of life (NeLLi) - N075 metaG (SPAdes) (version 2) | ecosystem: Environmental > Aquatic > Marine > Ocean trench... | reverse complement strand
GCGATTGAAGTGAACAAGTTAGTTTAGCTACTTTTGATCTGGTCGCGCAATCCTAAATTGCTGATTAGGCGGTGAAGGTAGTTGGGGTGCAGGCCGAGAAACTTGCCGGCTTCGGTGATGCTGCCCGAGGCGTCCCCAACGGCGTCGAGAATGAGCTTCTTCTTCGCTTGCGCCACGGCCTCGTGGAAGGTGGTCGGTGCCGGGCCGCCGTCCCGCTTCGACTCGACGAGCATCTCGGGGAGGTCTTCCGGAAGGATGAGCTCAGTGGCGCCCAGAACGATGGCGCGCTCGATGGTGTTCGAGAGCTCGCGGATATTACCCGGCCAGTCGTGACGCTTCAAAATAGAGAGCGCCGATTCCGAGAGCCCGGCCACGGGCCGTTTCACCTTCTTGCTGAACTCAGCGACGAAATATTGCGTCAGGAGCTCGATGTCTCCCGGGCGCTCCCTCAGAGGAGGCAGCTTCAGCTTGACTACGTTGAGTCGGTAATAGAGATCCTCGCGGAAGTTGCCGTTCTTGACTTCTTCCGCGAGCTCCCGATTGGTCGCCGCTACGAGGCGGATATCCACCGATAGCGGCCGAGTCCCGCCGACGCGCTCGAACTCACGGTCCTGCACCGCGCGAAGAAGCTGGGATTGGAGCGCAAGAGGAAGCTCTCCGATTTCGTCCAGAAAGACGGTTCCACCATTGGCGATCTCGAGCTTGCCTTTCTTCTGTTGGATCGCGCCGGTAAAAGCGCCCTTCTCGTGGCCGAAGAGCTCGCTCGCGAGAAGGTTCTCGGTGAGTCCGGTGCAGTCGACCTTGACGAGGATTCGGTCGCGGCGATCGCTGTTGAAATGGATGGCCCGTGCCGCGAGCTCCTTTCCCGTGCCGCTCTCACCCTCGATGAGCACGGTCGTATCTGTCGGCGCGACGCGCGCGATGATCTTTTGCACCGCTTTGAGCTTCGGGCTCTCGCCCACCATGTCATGGTCGAGATCGAATTCTTGCTGCAGCCGGCGATTTTCGGCCCGCAAGCTCCCGAGCTGGCGCGCCTTTTCGAGAGCGGCCGAGGCCACGCCCGCGAGGCCCATGAGAAGCTCCATCGCGTCTTCGGGAAAGGTCGTGCCGGGCTCTCGGCTGTCGAGGTAAAGAGCACCGATGACACGCTCTTCGATGGCGAGCGGGAACACGGCGAGCGAGCGGACTTTCGAGGCAATGAGGCTCTTGCCTGCCTCGCCATCCTTCGCGACCTCGTTGCTCAAAATCGCGGTGCGCTCGCCGAGGACTTTTCCGAGCACCGTCCGGCTCACAGCGAAAGGCGTTGGACGCATCGTCATGACGTCCAGATTCTCCGGATCGTTACCCATCAAAATGGCGCTTCTTTCGGCGGGGACGAGCTTCACGAACTGATTGAGAATCTTGTCGGGGAGCGCGTCGTCTTTCGTCGAGCCGAGAAGGCCAATGAGCTCGAGCGTGGCGCCGAGGGCCTTTCGGGTTTCCGCGTCTTTTAGCCGCGCATCGCTCAGGCGTTCAGGCTTCAGGTAGACGGCGTCTTTGGTCCGGAGCTGAACGGTGGCGCCCGTCGGAAGTGGGACATCCTCGAGCTCGAGCTCTGCTGCTGCGGGAGGCTCGCTCGGATCGGTGAAGAGAAAGCTCGCGCCGCCGAGCGAGATGCGATCCCCGGGAGCGAGCGCACGCTGTTTGACCGGAACGCCGTTGACCGAAGTGCCGTTGTGGCTATCGAGATCCACGACACGGAATCCGTCCTCCGTTTTCTCGAACCGGCAATGGTGGCGCGAGACGTATTGCGCTTCGATCACTATGTCGTTTCCGGGCTCGCGGCCAACGCTCGTGGCGTCCGCCTCGAGATCGACGACATCCCCCGCCGTCGGGCCCGTCAGCGCGATGAGTTTTGGATGGTCCTTGGATTTCATTCCAATGCTTGAGGCTCCCTTCGAGGAAACCGACCGCAGCCCGCTAATTTACCGGAACGCGACGTTTGAGCTCCTCGAACCAATGCAGAACGACGTGCAGCCGGTCCGCCGCGTTGTCTTCTTCGCTGCGAATCATAACGAAGTTTCGGCCGTCAGGCGTAACGTCATAGTTGGCGTAGAGAGAGCCCGCCTGATCGAACGGCGCGTCCATGAGCACCCGCGGCCTCGCAGCATCGAAGGAAGGCTCGAGCACGATATCCGCGACCATGAGGCTGGTTCCGCTTCTAAAGAAGAGCTCCTTGCCGTCGCGTGACCACTGAGGCTCGTTGCCCGATTCCGTCGAGACTTGCCACCGCCCTTCGGGACCAGGAAAAGCCCGCACATAGACCTCCTCACGGCCGGACTCGTCGGAGGTATAAGCCAAGAAGCGTCCATCAGGAGAGAAAACCGCGCCCGCCTCGTTGTAGCTCGAGCTCAGAAGTGGCGTCGTCTCGCGATCGGCGAAATGGAGGAGCCACACGTCGAACTGACTCTGTGGATCCAGTACGGTATAGGTGAGGGTGCCGCCATCGGGGCTCCAGCTGGTCGCATAGAGAAGAGGACCGTCGGGCGTGAGCCGCTCCGCGTTGCCGCTGCCGTCGGCCGCCTTCCAGTAAATCGCGTGCGCGGCGTTCCGGTTGGAGCTGAACGTGATGCGCTTGCCATCGGGTGTCCAGATCGCCGCGCCGTTGCTGCCTTCGAACGTCAACCGGGTGAGGTTTCCGCGGTCGAGTTGGAGCGACCAGATGTCCGCCTCGTCGCCGTCCTGCACCGTGACGAGCAGAAATTGGCCGTCGGGCGAGAGCCGCGGCACCTGAAAAGAGTGGCGTGGGGGGCCGATCGGTCGAGCGACCTCGGCGCGGTCGATGAGCAGCATCGTCGCCGGTCCCGTCGTTACGGCGTCCGCGGGGACGTAGAACAGCGCGCCGTCCTCGGAGAAGTCGTAGAACGCCGCGCCGGTACGCGCGTCCTGCGCAACGTCCTCCACGACGAGCGAAGCTTCCGAGACCAACGTGCGCGAGCCGGCGTCGAAGCCCGCCGCGTACAGATCGCCGTCCCGCAGAAAAACGAGATGTCCCGTGCTCGCGTAGCGCGCGTAAGAGCCGTTTTGGACGAGCTCCTTCACATCGCCCGTGTCGAGCGCCACGACGGCGACGGCGAAACCGTCATCGTTCCACAAGGTCACGAGAGCGTGGGTTCCTCCCGGCAGCACGCTCGGCCAGCGATGCGCGCGTATGGAGGCGTCGCCGACGTCGGTCACCGACGCGCTCGCTCCACCGCTCGCGGGGACCGCCTGTAGCCCGCTCCGGCTCGACGGAGAAAACAGGATGGAGCCGTCGCTCCAGCTCGCGCCGCGAGGCGTCTCGGCGTCGGTGAGTGTTTCGGGCGTGCCGCCGAGTAACGAAAGCGTTTTCAGCTTGCCTTCCACGAAGAAACCAAGGCGGTTGCTCGAAGGCGCGAAAAACGGAGCGGTGCCGCCTTCGGTGCCCGGAATCGGCACGGTCTCGATTTGATCGAGCTCTCGAAGGTAGAGCTGATTGCGGGCCCCTCGGCGCGAGCCGTAGACGAGCCGTTCGCCGTCGGGGGACACCGCGAGCGCCGACGCGCCGTTCAGGGAGATCGGGGCAGTTGGAGACAAGTCGAGCACAAACCGCCGCACGACAGGCCGGGTGCGATCTAAGGTGGGGGCGTCGTGCGCGAAGAGCCAGACGAAAAACGGTAGCACGAGGATGACGGCGACGAGTGCCCATCGCGAAACGCCGGTGCGCTCGGTTTTTGGCACGGCGTCGACGGTGAGATCTTCGAGCTGGATCCGTACATCACCGATGTCATGGATGCGATCGTGGGCGTTTTTCTCGAGGCAGCGCGAAAGGAGTGTTCCGAGCGCGCGAGGCACATTGCTCGGGAGCCGTCCCCAGGGCGGTTCTTCTTTGAGAACCGCGGTGAACATATCCGGGAGCGTTTCACGGGCAAAGGGGTGCACGGCCGTCAGTGCCTCGAACAGACTCACCCCGAACGACCACACGTCGGTGCTCTTCGCCATCTCGTGGCCACGGGCTTGCTCCGGGCTCATGTAGCCCGGCGTCCCCATCACGAGCCCAGGACTGGTCTCGCCGCCGGAAAAGGTCTTTGTCTTCGAGCCTGCGACACGTGTCTCGGGCAACGTTTTCCCCAAACCGAAATCGAGCAGCTTCACCACGCCATCCTCGGTGATTTTGACGTTCGAGGGTTTCAGGTCGCGATGAATGATCTGTTTTTCATGGGCCGCCTCTAGAGCCCGCGCGATTTGCAGAAAAATGGCGCGCGCTTCCGCGACGGTCAACGGGGCACGTTTGATTCGCTCCGCGAGGGTTTCGCCGGGAATGAGCTCGAGCACGAGATACCAAACGTCGTCTTCGTGCTCGAGGCCGTGAATGACGGCGATGTTGGGATGGTTCAGTGAGGCGAGAATCTTTGCTTCGCGCTCGAAGCGCGCGAGCTTGTCGGGATCCTGGGCGAGCAGAGAAGGTAGCACCTTGATCGCGATCTCGCGGCCGAGCGTGAGATCGCGGGCCCGATAGACTTCGCTCATGCCACCGGTACCCAGGCGGCTCAGGATCTCGTAGCCGCCGAGTTGGGAGCCGGATTCGAGGGCCATTGGGACGAGTTTCCTCTATTTGCCTTTTGGGATCAAGAACTTGCGTGGCCGGACCGGTGGTGTATGGTCTATTCATGGTCCGGCGCGCCCTCGTCCTGCTCACCGTCGTCTTTTGGAGCGGGTCGGCCCGAGCCGCGAAGCTCGAGTCGTCGACGGAAAAAGCATGGAACGCTTATATCGCGTTCACCGAAGCTCGGATCGATTCCGAGCTCGGGAGCCCCGACGGATTTCTCCTGATGCAGTTTCTCGATCCCTCGGAGCGCACGGAGTGTGAGCGGGAGGTTCGAGCCGGTGACGTCTGTGTCTTGGAGCGCCACACGCTCGACGACGAAGGCAACAAGATTGCCGTGCCGTATGGGATGATCCATCACTGGTATGGGACTGTCTACGTTCCGGGCGTCTCCGTCGACCGCGTCATCGAGCTCGTTCAAGCCTATGACAAGGCGGCGAACTATTACACCGAAGTCGAGGATTCGCAGCTCTTGTCTCGGGAGGGCGACCAGTTCGATATCTTCCTTCGGCTACGGCGCACGAAGGTCATCACGGTCCACTACGCCACCGTGCATCGCGTCGACTATCACCGCCGCGACGATGCTCACATCTCCTCCAGAAGCGTGGCAACAAGCATCCGAGAGATTGCGAAACCTGGAGAGCCAAACGAGTCCGAGAAGCCGGAAGGCGACGATCGCGGTTTCTTGTGGCGCCTGAACTCCTACTGGCGTTTCCAGGAGACCGAGGAGGGCACGTTCGTGGAGTGCGAGTCGGTGAGCTTGAGCCGCGACGTGCCGGCGGCGGTGCGGTGGCTGGTTAAGAATTTCCTAGACTCCGTCCCGAAGGAATCGCTCGAGAGCACGCTTTTTCAGATTCGAGACCGGCTTCTGATTAGGTAGGCGGTCCGGGTTGCTGCCTGCGGCTAACTGAACGGATAGGGGTTATCCCGTTAGGTTAGGGGCGCGACCACAGATCCTTTCCTTAAAGCCCTCTACCCTTTAGGTTTGTGAATCTCGTCTCTTGGTATGTTCGTTGCACCCTTCTTTGGCGTTTCACCGAAAGGAGACATTCATGGACAATATGGTGCTGGCGAACCTGGTCGCGCGGCCCTTCCGCAGTCTTTCGAGTGTTGTGGGTATCGCTCTCGGAGTTGTGTTGATTATGGTTCCGTGGGGCTTGCGCGCGGCATGCTCCTGAGCTCGGATGAAAATCCCGCTCTCCACGATGCAGGATCTTCTCGGTGTCAGCGAGCACGCGTCGTGGATTCTCGTCCAAACAGAGGTGGATGCTTCTGTCGACGCGGTCGCGAGCGCCATCGAAACCAAGTTCCCCGGCAATCAGATCGTCTTCACGCGCGACATCCCGGGGATGTGGGCAAAAGGCATGCCGAGCCTTCAGGTGTTCTTGAACGTCGTGATTGGACTCGCGGTGTTCATCAGCACGTTGACCATCTTTCTCTCGCTCTACACCGCCATCACCGAGCGGACGCGCGAGATCGGCATCTTGAAATCGATGGGCGGCTCGAAGTCGTTCATCGTGGGCGCCATCGAGACCGAGGCCTTCTTGTTGAGCATCCTTGGAGTCGGTCTCGGTGCGCTCGTCTCGGTCGTCATCAAGTGGGGCATCATGACCCATACGTCTCTCATCGTTCGGTTCGAGTTGCAATGGCTTCTCGCCGCGGCTTCACTGGCCGTGCTCGGCGGCACACTCGGCGCTTTGTACCCCGCGCTCAAAGCAGCGCATCAGGACCCCGTGGAGGCTTTGTCTTATGAGTAGTGCAACGACGTTTCGCGATGTTCCGGCGACGATGAGCCCCAGCAGGGTGGCGGCGCCCGGCGCTCAGTGGCCGAGTCGGTCTGGAAGTCCTACCGGATGGGCGGCGGCGACGTTCATGCGCTGCGCGGGCTGAATGATATGATCCAGGCGCAGTCGAATCTGACGACCCTTCAAGCAGGGCTTCAGCAAGTGAAGTCCTATCCTCAACTCGGGATCGAAGACCCGCCTGAGCGCGGATACTTCTATCTTTAGCAATCGAAGGGTGGGGAGACGAAAGTGAAGATGGAGATCCGACAGCCCGAGACGCGCATCTTGACGATACAGGGCGGGGAATATCTCTTGTACCAGCCGCGGATCAAACAAGCCGTGGAAGGGAAGCTTACGGAGGCGGACAGAAGTCGATGTTCTCTGGAATCCTGACGGGCTCGCCCGGGGCGATGGCTGGACTCGAGGAGGACTACCACGCCGAGAGTCTGGGTCTGGTCGCGCTCGGTGGGCGCACGGTCAACCAACTGCCCTTCGTGGCGAAGCCGGATGCCGCCGTATACTGCCAGCAGATCGAACTATGGATCGATACGACGCTCTGGCTTCCCGTGCAACAGAGTTGTCACGAAGCGAACCAGTCCGTCATCACCTTTACGCTCGAGGACGTTCATCTGAACGCGCCTCTTGCCAAGGACACCTTCGAGGTCGAGATCCCGAGCGACGTCGAGCGGTTACGAAACTAGGAGAGACCATGAAGCACACTGTTGGTTGGATAGCCGCCGTCGCCGCGATGTTCTTGCCGCTCAAGTCGGCCGAGGCCGCGAAGCTCCACGCCGACACCCTGACCGCGTGGGGGAGCTATGTCGAGCGGACGGAAGCGAGGATTGCCACCGAGCTCGAGTCGGGTGAAGGATTTCTGATACAGGATTCTCTTCCGGCAGCGCAGTCCCTCGAGGCGAAACGCGCTCTGCGTTCAGGCGAGGTCTACACGGCGAAGCTCGAGACGAAGGACGCGCGCGGACGCAGCATCGATATACCGAAAGGGATGGTCCACCATTGGATGGGGAGCGTCTTCATTCCGGGCGCCGAGCTCGACGTTCTGCTCGCGTGGCTACAGAACTATGACGACCATCATCGCTACTTCGACGAAGTGGAATCATCGCGGCTCGTCGCGCGTGAGGGCGACGACTTTCGCATTTTTCTGCGGTTCAGGCGAAAGAAAGTGGTGACGGTACACTACAACACCGACCACTTCGTTCGATACGCGCGCCACGGCGCCGGACGGGCTTCGAGCGCGAGCTACGCGACGCGCATCGCCGAGATCGAAGACGCCGGGACGGCGCGGGAGAAGGAAAAGCCCATCGGCGACGACCACGGCTTTCTCTGGCGCCTCAACTCGTATTGGCGTTTCGAGGAAGCCTGGGGCGGCATCATCGTCGAGCTCGAATCGGTCAGCCTGAGCCGCGGCGTGCCCGCCGCGTTGCGTTGGCTTGTGGGCGGCTATCTCGACTCCATCCCCCGTGAGTCCCTGGCCGCCACGCTCGTGCCCATCAAACGTGAAGCGCCTCGTACGCTCGTGACCGAGTGGGCTAAGTCCAAGCCGGCGGAGACGGTCGGCAAAGAGCACTGAGCGCTTAGCCTCTCTCGGTCGCCGATACGACCGGCCTTCGTCTCGTCGCGCGTGGTCCGGATTGTAAGGTGCTGTTGAAGTCCGGGTCGGTCACGATGGAAATATAGCCCTCAGGCCGTAGCGGACGCTGTGAGGTTCATGGCACCTCGATAGAGGCAGTAGAGGCCGCCCATTTGAATCACATGGTAAATGTCGTTCTGGTTGACGTGCTGATAGAGCGAGAGCTTGGCGACGAGCACTAGGAGCGCCACGAGGCTGACCGATATGGCCCCTTTGAGCCAGCGGATGCCTTCCTGGCGCGCCGCGTCGCTCGCGGCGTCCCGGCGGACCGCGGAACGGACGCCAGCAGCAATCAAGAGCACCGACCCGATGGCGATCGACCACAAAGTGAGATCCCAGACCCGTTGCCAGTGGTCGCCCAGCGGAACTCGGAATCCATGCGCCGTTCCTCCCAGGAGCGCCGCGATGGCCGTGACCAGAAAGCCCGCCACCCATAGCTTCGACCGGCGCCAGAGCGGCGCGGCAAACCACAGGCACAGCGCGGCGAGTGCGTAGTCGGTCAACATCGTGACGGGCTCGAGAATCACCATAGCGGATACTTTCTACAACGAATAAAATAGCTTGGCAGCCCCCAGCTTGCTAAACCGGATGAAACGATCAAGGAGAACCTACATGCGAAGTCAGAGAGGTTGGATTGTAGTAGCCGCCACCATACTACTGGTGGCGGGAATGGGACACGAGTCTTCGACGTTCTCGCCAAAAGGGAGGATTTTCGTCTCAACCGGTTGAGCTTCACGGCCGGTTTTCGATTCTAGAGCTCGTTCTTCCGGGGTCTTCGGAACACGGCCCTTTTTCCATCCTCTCGGGGAGATATCGTCATGCTCTCACGACGACTCATGGTACTGACCTTCGTGGTCTTGGGCATCCACCCGCTCTACGGTCGCGACAAAACGGACATCGTCTACTTCGTCAACGGCGATGTGATCCATTGCGAGATCAAAGGGCTCGCGCGCGGCAAGCTCACTGTCAAAAGCATTGGATTCGGCACTATCAACATCGAGTGGGACAAGATCGCGCACATCGAGAGCGAAAATCCTTATCAGTTCGAGCTTCAGTCCGGGATCCGCTATCTGGGCGCGGTTGCGCCCGGTGAAGAGAGCGGGAAGATCGAGGTGCAGACGCTAGCGGGGACCAATCGGCTGGACCAGGCGCGCATCGTTTCCATCGAGCCGGTCGAGGAGAGCTTCTTCGAACGTTTGGAAGGCTCTATCGATATCGGCTACGACTTCACGGTTGCTTCGAGCGCGACGAGCTGGTCGCTCAATGCGGAGACGACGTATCTAGGAGAAAACTACGACACCAAGATCGCCTTCGATTCGCTCTACAAGACCCAGGAAGGCGCGGAACCGGTCAACCGGCAGCATTTCGACATCACCTATTCACGTCATTTTCGGGGCCGCTGGTTCTCCGTCGGTCTCGGACAGATCCAAAAGAACGACAATCAAGCTCTCGAGTTACGCGGTCTCCTCGGAGCGGGGATCGGCCGAAGGCTCGTGCAAACGAGCCGGACCACGTTCTCCTTGCTCGGCGGCACGGCGTTCTCGAACGAGAAATTCACGGATACAGACTTCATCCAGAACGTCGAGATCTTCGGTGGCGTTCTCTTCGACACGTTTCGCTTCAACTCCCCCGAAATCCAGATCACCGCGAGCGCGCTCTTTCTTCCGAACGTTCTCGATGCGGGTCGCGTGCGGATTCAAGCCGAGGCCAAGCTCAGGCTCGAGCTCTTCAAAGATCTCTTCTGGCAACTGAGCTTCTACGAGAGCTTCGACAGCGATCCTCCGAGCGCTCTCTCCAATCGCAACGACTTCGGGGTCACGACCTCATTCGGCTGGAGCTTTTGACGCGGTGAGCTTATAGCTGATGACGGCGCCGAGTAGGCCCGCCATGAAACCGACGGGCACATCGACCGCGTGGTGATAGCGGGTATAGACGCAGGCCACGCTCATCCCGAGCGCGAAGAACCCGAGGAGCAAGGCGGGCTTTCGCTGGAACGGAAGAAGGCCAAATACGATACCCCACGCCCCAGCCACATGCGCGCTAGGAAAGCACCCGCCGGACACGGCACCATGCTCGATGATCCTCTCGATGATGGGGACAAAGAGGACGCCTGTAAACGGCGTCATCCCCGCCATGAGCTCCGGGTTTTCCCATGGGCCGCGCGCGGGAAGATAGGGGTACCAGATAAAGCAGAGTAAAAACGCGGTGATGACCGAGGTCAGCGTCGTTTGAAACCCTGGAGCCGGTTTGGGCGAGCCGCGCGAGCCCATCCACGCGATGCCGACGCCTCCGATGAGGATCAAGTAGTAGGAGAAGTAGAACGCGTGCATGAGCTCGTCCGGCACGAGGCCAACCCAGCCGTTCATCGTCAACGCGGGGAGCTCGCCGAAGAGCCATCGATCCGCCGCGTAGAGATGGCTTTCGAACCAGTGCGGCGCATGGCTCCACATCGCGTTCACGGTCTGGGTCCCTTCCTCGAAATAGAACAAGATGAGCAGCAGTGGATAGCTATGACGCAAAAAGCGGAGCCCGTCGCGAAAATGGCCCCTAAGACCGGCGTGGGGCACGGTCTCCCATCGGCCACCGCGCGGCGGCAGCAGGACGATGGCCGCGAGCACGAAAACATGCAGCGCAAGAATCGAAGCGGGCGCGGGCATCTTGGCGTAGAAGATGACGGTAAAGATCGCGATGATGGCTGTATAGCCAAAGACGATCCCATCGAGTGGGGTGAAGCGATTCTTCAAATACACGCCTGCGGCCGCCGCGCCCGCTTCGCATTCTAATGAAAATTTTTCCATGTCACCTCTCTGAATGGATAGGATGGCCTAACCCATCGGATAGACGCCGCGGGCCCCGGCTCCGATTTCCCCTGTTTTCTGCGCCGCGCCGGACACGGCAAGGCTCTTGCAAAGGGTATGCCTGGAAATGGCGACACTCGCCGCCGCCGTACAACAGGGAGGAAGTGTGAGAAGAGCGTTACTCGTGTTGATGACAACGGGGGCTTTGGTCTGGATGATTGGATGTGAGACGAACCGAACCCCGCTCACGGCTCCGGACGCCGATCCGGGCAATCCGGTGGGGTCTTGGGTACTCCAATCGTTCGAGCGGAGCGACGGTAGAGTCGGGCCGGTACCCGATCCCGGGCAATACACGCTCGATCTCGGCGAGGACGGACGCGCGCACATCCGGGCCGATTGCAACGTGTGCAATAGCGGCTACGACGTGACGGGCTCGAGCCTTTCTTTCGGGCTCATGGCTTGCACGCTCGCCGCCTGCGCCCCCGGCTCGCTCGAGCGGGACTACCTGGAAGCGCTCGGCTCCACGTCGATGTTCCAGGTGACCGGGAGCAGCTTGGCACTCGCCTATGACGGTGGTGTCCTGAAATTCCAGGCGCCGTAGACCACAACCGAGGGCCGGCACTCCGTCAGGGGCGCCGGCCTTTTTTTGAGCGGTTTTCCTGTGCCTCGTCATTATTGATCCGGCGAGGACGAACAGCCACGCGAAGCGAGAAGCGACGGTGAAACGAGGCTCGAGTTCGTCTTTCAGCTTCGCTCGAGGAGTGTCGGGATGACAGTCTTGCCCCACCGCACCCCTCATTAAGGCCCTAAAAACACCTATTGGGAGAATCTCAGAGGTGGCAGGCTGGCGCGGCCGTCGGCAACAGCTACTCCCTTTACCTACATCTACCGCGCGAGCCCTCGACCTTAGCACGCTTGTCGGAAAAGCAAGAGAGACAGGTAAAAACATTTGACAAGCACCTTTCGGCGTGCACATTGTTTGTAGTTGACAAATCCGAGGGAGATTCGAGTGCTCAAGAAAACTAGGTTGATGTTGTGCGTTCTTTTCTACGCGAGTGCCGCCGGGGCGCAAGACTACAAAATCGAAGTGAGTGGCTATGCCGGTTGGACGTTCAGTGGCGGTGTGCCGATTGACGATATCGAGTTCGAGGGCGATACCTTCAACCGGATCACGCCGAAGAGCGGCGGCTCATACGGTCTTACTTTCGGTGTTTTCGTCACCGAGAATGTCGAGATCGAGTTCGCGCTCGACCAGCAGCGCAGCGTGCTCGAGGCTTCGGGGCGCGGCAGCAAGCGTGAGTTCACCGACATGAACGTAAACAACTATCATGTCAATTTCGTCTACAACTGGGGGGACGACCGCGACGTGATGCGGCCTTTCATTTTCGGAGGTGTAGGCGCGACGCAGTACAAGCCTTCCGATGTCATGGGCAATGTTGTCGAGAGCAGCACGCGTTTTTCGAGCAACTGGGGCGGCGGCCTCAAGATGTATTCGTCGCGCAACGTCGGCATCAAGATCATGGCACGTTGGACGCCCACTTACATCAAATCCGATCCGGGCGGCATTTGGTGCAGCCCGTTCTGGCCGTGGATCTGCTACCGGGTCGCGGACACACAGTACTCGAACCAGTTCCAGCTTGCGGGCGGCATCACGCTTAGGTTCTGAGCGAGCGGTTTGACTAGCAAGGCGATCGACATCCAGGCCCCCGAGCTGATGCGCGCCTTCCCAACCTCCGAGTTCATCCGGGGGTTGCGTTTTCGCCTACGGGCGGAAGACACCCTCGACGTCAACATGACCTGTGGTTTCAGCGTACCTGACCGCGATGAAGGTTACGGCGTGGAGATCCGTCGTGGTGTGGCGCAGTTCTACGAATACCTGCCGGACGATGCGGACGTGGTCCTTCAAATGGACCGCTCGGCACTCGACAATTTGCTGACCGGAAACCTGGAGGCGCAGGGTATCGATGGCGTCCACGCGGGAAATCCACAAGCGCTCCTGGCGGCGCTTTTTGAATCGGGGAACGCCAGCCTCTCAAAGGGGACCGCAGAGGATCTTCAGCGGTTCCTTGGCTATTTCGATCCGATCAACCGTGAGCCTATTCCTCTGACGGTGCGATGAGGATGGGAAGCAGTATGCTCGACCGAGGGCTTGTTGCGACGGCTCTTCTGTTGATGATCTCGGGTGGCGCAGCGGCCGGCCAGGACGCCTCGGCACCCGGGAACGTTGCCAGCCAGGAAGGGGTCGGCTACGACGGCGACGGTGTCGTCGACGAGGGCGACCTCGCCCGCGCTGCCCAGAACCCGGTCGGGGATCTCATCAGTCTGCCGTTCCAGAACAACATGAGCTTTGGCGTCGGCCCCGGCGACCACGTCCAGAACGTGCACAACGTTCAGCCGGTGGTACCGATCGGCCTGGGCAGTCGCTGGAATCTCATCACCCGCGCCATCCTGCCCGTCATCAGTCAGCCCGCTCCGGGAATCGATCGCACGAACGGCATCGGCGATCTGAACTCACGGCGTTCTTCTCACCGAAGAAGCCAAGCAAGTTCATCTGGGGTGTAGGACCTTCGGTAGGCTTCCCAACGGCGACCGATGCCGTTCTGGGTTCCGACAAGTGGAGCGCGTGTCCCTCCGCTGTCGTGCTCACTATGCGAGGAGCGTGGGTGGTCGGAGCTCTGGTCAACAACGTCTGGTCGTTTGCCGGCAACGACGATCGTAATGACGTCAACTTTTTCTTGCTGCAGTACTTCGTCAACTACAACTACCCGAGCGGCTGGTATCTCACGACGTCGCCCATCGGCACGGCCAACTGGGAAGCCGACAGAGGCGAGAAGTGGACCGTTCCGTTCGGTGGCGGCTTCGGGAAGGTGTTCAGCATTGGCAATCAGCCAGTCAACGCCAATACGCAAGTGTTCTACAACGTGGAGAAGCCGACTAACGGCGGCGGCTTCCAGTGGCGTTGGCAGATCCAGCTGCTGTTCCCAAAATAAGCGCTGGCCCAGGGATCGGAAACCGGTCTTTTTGATGGCTCCGAGACGGCTCCGCACAAGCATGAGGTGCTGAGTCGCCTCTCGGCTCAGTCATTTGATTCCCCGCCAGGCCGGACTCGATACCGGCTCCCACTTTCCCCGCACTCTCCATGTGAGGCTCTTCAACTCGGAGCTACGGGCCAGATTTTGCCGTCCGCAGGAACAGGAAGATCGCCTCTTAGGTCCCACGTATCGGTTGGGCCTTCCAGGCGTTTCCTTCAACGCCGCCGGCGGGCAGCACCTCCCGGAAGCAAACGCCGTTCACTTCTATCCTCGGGTGACGGTTCCCGTTCTCATGATCAACGGAAGCCGTGACTACGGCAATCCAGTCGAGGAGTCGCAGAAAGTGACGTTCGATTTGCTCGGTACTCCCGACGAGCAGAAGCGGCACGCGGTGTTCGACTCCGGGCATCTACACCACCGGAACGATATGATTCGAGAGACCCTGGACTGGCTCGACCGCCATCTCGGCGAGGTCCAGCACTAGGCGCTTGCCGACGGCCTCGACTCAGGGGATCGGATGGCCGGCGAGGGGCGCCGTACCGCAGACCGGCGCACCCGACGAATACGTCGAATATAGGGTCGCGTTCGACTCGACGCGCCCGGTCGATGCGTCGATCACGGAAGTGATCGAGACCCTCTTCATTGCAATATTCCTCGTCATCCTCACGGTTTATGTTTTTTTGCAGGACGTCCGCACAACGCTCATCCCCGCGGTCACGATCCCGGTCGCCCTCCTGGGGACCTTCAGCGTCATGCTCGCGATGGGACTTTCGATCAACACGCTGTCGCTATTCGGGATCGTGCTCGCGATTGGCATCGTGGTCGACGATGCTATCATCGTCGTCGAGAACAGCATGCGTCTCATCGACGACGAGGGCCTTCCCCCCAAGGAGGCGGCCGCCAAGGCCATGGAGCAGGTTACAGGCCCGGTCATCGCGACGACACTCGTGCTGCTTGCAGTCTTCGTCCCCACAGCGATGATGGGCGGCATCACCGGCCGGCTCTACACGCAGTTCGCCATCACCATCTCGGTGGCGACCGTCTTTTCATCCATCAACACGCTGACATTGAGCCCGTCACTCTACGGCCTCTTGCTGCGCCCGTCGATGAAGAAGCGCGGCTGGTTCTTCACGAAGTTCAACGAGTTCTTCGATCGCACCACGAAGCCCAGCACGGCCTACGTCCATATGTTCGTGCGCCGCGTGGCTCTCATGATGGTGTTTTTCGCCGCGGTCGTTGGGGCCACGGCTTTCGGTTTCATGAACGTCCCCGGCGGGTTCATCCCCGATGAAGACCAGGGCTACTTCTACGCGAACGTAGACTTCCCGACAGCGCTTCGCTCGAGCGCACAAGGAAGGTGTTCGACGGCATCACGCAAACGCTGATGGACAACCCGGGAGTCACCGACGTCATCACGATCGGCGGCTACTCACTGCTCGATTCACTCCAAAGCAGCAATGGTGGCGCGGCGATTGCTGTGCTCGAAAACTGGAGCCAGCGGCCGGATCCGGAGCTTCACGCGAACGCGATCACGGCGAAGTTGCTCCGGATCGAAGAGGGAACGGCGTTCGCCTTCATCCCACCTCCCATCCAGGGGCTCGGAAACGCGGGGGGGGGTCGAGCTCATAGCAAGACCGCGGCGCCGCGGGCGTGCAGCAGCTCCAAACGATCGTGGATGATCTCGCCTTCGAGGGAAATCAAAATCCGATATTGACGCGCGTCAATAACAGCTTTCGCGCCAATGTGCCTCAGCTCTATCTGGATCTCCATCGCACGAAAGCCAAGACGCTCGGCATCCCGCTCTCGGATATCTTCGATACGCTTCAGGCCTATCTCGGCTCGGCCTATGTCAACGATTTCAATCTATTGGGCGAACCTATCGGGTCATGATCCAAGCGGATGCGCAGTTTCGCTCGCGCGTCGAGGACATCCGAAGCCTCGAAGTGCGTGATCAGGCAGGCAACATGATCCCGTTCGGTACTCTCATGGCCGTCGAGGATACGGTCGGGCCTCAAGCGATCACGCACTACAACGTCTACCCGGCGGCCAGCATTACAGGCTCGCCTCGCCCGGGCTTCAGCTCGGGCGAGGCGGTCGCGTCCATGCAGGCTCTGTCGAGCCGCTTGCTCCCACCGTCCATGGGTTACGAGTGTACCGGAGTCAC
>Ga0209988_10001331_pt1 | contig 16038 bp, 15 predicted proteins | sample N075metaG_FD_183115 | JGI IMG/M metagenome (GOLD analysis project Ga0209988, IMG submission 183115) | Deep subsurface microbial communities from Kermadec Trench to uncover new lineages of life (NeLLi) - N075 metaG (SPAdes) (version 2) | ecosystem: Environmental > Aquatic > Marine > Ocean trench... | reverse complement strand
GCCTCGGCCATCTGTTCGGAAATCCCCTCGACCTCGACCAGGTCCTGAACGCCGGCGCGGCTGACCGTTTTGGCGGTGCCGAAATGGCGGAGCAAAGCGCGCTTGCGCGACGGGCCGATGCCGGCGATCTCGTCGAGCGGGTTGCGGGTCATGTCCTTTTTGCGGCGGGCGCGGTGGCCGCCGATGGCGAAGCGGTGAGCCTCGTCGCGCAGGCGCTGGACGAAATACAGCACCGGGTCGCGGTGCGGCAGCGTCATCGGCTGCCGGCCGGGACGGAAAAACGTCTCGCGGCCGGCCTCGCGGTCGCGGCCCTTGGCGATGGCGACGACAGCCAAATCGGCAATGCCGAGATCGTCAAGGACGCCCATGACGGCGGATAACTGGCCCTTGCCGCCATCGATCAAAATGAGATCGGGCCAGGGCGCAAGGGCGTCCCCGGCATCGGCAGGCGCCGCATCGCCCGCTTCGCCCATTGATTCGGAGCGCAGGCCTACCTCCTTGAGAAGACGGGAGAACCGCCGCTCGATGACCTGGCGCATCATGGCAATGTCGTCGCCCGGCGTCAGATCCTTGGAGCGGATATTGAACTTGCGATAGTGCTTTTTGGCAAAGCCTTCCGGTCCGGCGACGATCATCGCGCCGAGCGCATTTGTCCCCATGATGTGGCTGTTGTCATAGACCTCGATGCGGCGCGGGGCTGAGTCGAGATCGAAGACCCGCGCCAGGCCCTCCAGCAGCTGGTTCTGGCTGGACGTATCGGCCAGCTTGCGGGCGAGCGCCTCGCGGGCATTGGTCAGGGCATGCTCGACCAGCGCCTTCTTTTCGCCGCGGCGGGGAACGTCAACCGCAATCTTGCGGCCGGCGCGTTCCGACAGCGCTTCGGCCAGCAATTGCCGGTCGGGAAAGTCGGTGGAGACCAGGATCAGCCTGGGGATCGGCTTGTCGTCGTAGAATTGGGCGAGAAACGATTCCAGCACCGCCGGCGCTTCCAGGCTTTTATCGGCGCGCGGGAAAAAAGCCCGGTTGCCCCAGTTCTGCCCGGTGCGGAAGAAGAAGACCTGGATTGCGCTCATGCCGCCGTCCTGGTGGATGGCGAAAACATCGGCTTCCTCGACCGATTTCGGGTTGATGCCCTGATGCGCGGTGACATGGGAGAGGGCGGCGAGCCGGTCGCGGTAGCGCGCCGCGGACTCAAAATCCAGCGCCTCTGCGGCGGCCTCCATGCTGCCGGCGAGTTCGCTCTTCACCGCCAGGCTCTTGCCGGACAGGAACGCCCTGGCCTCGCCGACGAGGCCGGCATAATCGTCGGGGCCGATCTCGCCGGTGCAGGGCGCGGCACAGCGCTTGATCTGGTACAGCAGGCAGGGCCGCGTGCGGGCCTCGTAGACGGCGTTGGAGCAGGTGCGGATCAAAAACGCCTTTTGCAGCGCATTGATGGTGCGATCGACGGCGCCGGCGGAGGCGAAGGGGCCGAAATAGCTGCCCTTTCGCTTGCGCGCGCCGCGATGCTTCATGATCGCCGGCGCGGCGTGATCGCCGCTTATCAGGATATAGGGAAACGATTTGTCGTCGCGCAACAGCACATTGAAGCGCGGCCGCAGGCGCTTGATGAGATTGGCTTCCAGAAGTAGCGCTTCGGTCTCGGTGCGGGTGCGCACGAAATCCATCGCCTGCGTGGCGGCGATCATGCGGGCGATGCGGTTGTTCTGGCCGGCCAGACGGGTATAGCTGTGGACACGCTTTTTCAGGCTGCGCGCCTTGCCGACATAAAGCGCTTCGCCGCCGGCGCCCAGCATCCGGTAGACGCCGGGCGCATTGGGCAGGGTCCTGACGGCCGCCGCGATCAGCTCGGGACCGGCACGGCCGGCAAGGCCGTCCGTGGTATCCTTCCAGAAAATGTCGCTGGCGCTGGTACTGGCGATGGCGCTCACCGGTTGGTTCGGCCTTACGTTGATAGGATATCGGGCGTGCGCCAGGCAAGGTGCTGGCCGGAATCCAGCGCCAGCATCTGGCCGGTCATCGAGCCGGTTTCGACCAGGAAACGGATGGCGCGGCCGAAATCGGCGATATCGACGCGGCGCTTCAAAAGCGTGCCATCGACCTCGCCGGCAAGACCGGCCTCGCCGTCATGCAAATTGGGCAGCACCGGACCGGGGCCGATGGCGTTGACGCGGATTTGTGGCGCCAGGGCCTGGGCAAGAATGCGCGTCGCCGTCCATAGCGCCGACTTGGCAATCGTATAGGAGGTCATGTCCGGGCGCAGCTTCAAGACGCGGTGGTCGATCATGTTGACGATGTTGCCTTCCTCGTCACCGGGCAACTGGGCGGCAAAGGCTTCGGCGAGAAAGACCGGGGCGCGCAAATTGACGGCAAACTGGTTTTCCCAGACTTGCGCATCGAGCTCGCCAATCGCGTCTTTGAGAAAAGTGGCGGCATTGTTGACCAGCAGCGTTACCGGTCCGAGCTTGTCATTGGTGCGCGGCAAGATGGTGCGGAGCGCGTCGATGTCGGCAAGATCGGCCTGAACGACGACGGCGCGGCCGCCATCGGCGGCGATGCGCGCCGCTTCCGCCTCAGCCTTTGCGGTCGATGAATTGACGTGGATGGCGAGCGCCCAGCCGTGGGCGGCCAGATCGCGGACGATGGCGCTGCCGATACGCGCGGCGCCGCCGGTGACGAGCGCTGTGCGGACGGGATCGGGCATGGTTCAGCTTTCTAGTTTGCGATGCCGAGCGCAATATACACGATCAGGACATAGGCCAGCGTCATGGCTATGCCGGTGAGGCGGCCGATCGGCCAGCAGAAGACGACGAACGGCGCCAGAAACAGCGTCGCGGCGATCATTGCCCAGATTTCGAATTCGAAGAACTCGGCCGGTACGCCGACCGGAATGATCGTCGCGGTCAGGCCCATGACCGCCAGGATGTTGAAGATGTTGGAGCCGATGGCGTTGCCGATGGCAATGGCGCTGTGGCCGCGCAGGGCGGCCATGGTGGTGGCCGCCAACTCCGGCAGCGACGTGCCGAGCGCCACCAGCGTAACGCCGATCGCCGTTTCCGTCACGCCATACATTTTGGCGACGTCGATGGCGCCCTCGACAACTGCCCTGGCTGCAAAAGGCAGGCTGACGAGGCCGGCAAGGGTGAAGGCGACGGCAACCCAAATGGAACCGGGAACGCCTTCAACAGCTTCCCGATCGACGGCATTGCGGGCGCGGCGGGCGCAGAGAATCTGGTCGATGAAAAAGCCGGCGAACATGGCCAGCATGAGGAAACCGTCGGTGCGGGTGAGGACGCCGTCCCAGCACAGATAGAGAAAGGCCAGGGTGATAAAAACCATGAAGGCGAAATTGCGCGTCGTGCCGCTCGCCTCGCAGGTCGTGGCGCGAATGATCGAGGGCAGGCCGAGGACGATCAGGATATTGGCGATGTTGGAGCCGACGATATTGCCGATGGCGATGCCGCCGGAACCTGCAAAGGCAGCTTTCAGGGACACCACCAGTTCCGGGGTCGAGGTGCCGAAGGCGATGATGGTGAGGCCGACGATCAGTGGAGGAATGTGGAGACGTTCGGCGATTCCGACGGAACCGCGCACAAGCAAATCGGCGCTGACCGTCAGGATCGCCAGGCCGACCAGGAGTTCAATGAAACTCAGCATTCGCTCGGGGGCCGCCAGCCTTTGTTGGGGTTTTGCCTTGACGCCGGAAGGGAGCGACGCGGCCTGCGTGCGCTATATAGGGACATCATTGCCGATTTGTAATGTGCTCGCTATCAGATTCTTGTCTGATCGTATGACTGACGGTCTTTCGCGGCTGCGGCCGGGCTTTTGACGGCCGAATTTCCGGTATTGCCGGCATCAACGGATCGTGTGCCGTTTGCGGTGGATTTCCCGGCAATCGCCGGATTCGGGACCGGCGCAGGCTTGCAACCAGGCTTTGCCACCGGTTGCTGCAATGCAGCATCATGAAATGGTCCAATAACTACCTTTTCAGGCCACACTTTCATCGAGAGAAATTCACATTATATATCCAAATAGTTAGCCCGAGCAGCTGGTGGCGCTGAGCGCCTTGCCGGCTGACGATCTGGAGGTAGGATTTTCCTCAAATGCGCATGATCATGATTCTTGCGGCCATCGGCCTTGCCGCCGCTCCGGCCTTGTCGGCAAGCCCGGTGCTGGCGGCCGACCCTGGACAGGTGGAGCCGGTTCCGGCCGCTCCCGCGCCGGTGACGGCGGCCCCTGCCGCCAACTGGTCGGGCTATACGATCGGCGCCCTGCTTGGCTATACGTGGGGTGAAGTCGAAGCCGGTACCGAATCGGCGGACATCGACGGTTTCGATGGCGGCGTTTATATCGGCGCCAATTACCAGTGGAACCAGTTTGTCCTCGGTATTGAAGCCGATGCGCTGATATCGGGCGCTCAGGGCAGCTTTCCCGGCGTAAGCGTCGATCAGGACTGGTCGGCCTCGCTGCGTGCCCGGGCCGGTATCGCGCTCGACCAGTTCCTGCTCTATGGCACCGGCGGCGTGGCGGTAGCTGACGTGGAGGCCAGCGATGCCACCAGCAGTGACGTCAACACCCTTTGGGGCTGGACGCTGGGCGCCGGCGCCGAAACGATGCTCCGGGACAATGTCACGGCGCGGGTGGAATATCGCTACACCGAATATGAGAGCAAGACCTTTACCCTGGACAGCGGCTCTGGCGATGTCGACCTCAAGTCCCATTCCGTTCGCGCCGGCGTCGGCGTGAAATTCTGATCGGTAAAAACAATCCGGTCATGAAGCTCGGGCAGCGGCCCGGGCTTTTTATTTGCCTGATCGGGGTCAGGCAGGCACAGGGTCGGCTGGCGTGGTTGCGGCAAAGGCCGGCACTTTGGCGGCGAATTCATCCAGCCAGGCGGCAAGACCGGGATTTCCGGCGCGCCAGTTCCCCTCGAAACGGAAATCGCGATAGCCGAGCGCGCAGCGAGCGCGATATGACCGATATGGGGCCGATCGCCGGCGGAGCCGCTTCCAGCACCGACAAGGCGCGGGCGACTTTCTCGCCCTGATAGTCCGTCCATGGTCGATGACGCTTTTCCTCGGGCCGGAACCGTTGCTCATAAACGATGAGGATGGACGCCTCCATCATGCCGTCGGCCAGCCCCTGAAGGGTCAAGGCGGCAAAGCGCGCCTCGCCACGCGGGATGATGACGTCACCGCCGGCCTGGACATCCATCCATTCCACGATTACCCGGGAATCGTAGAGCGCCGTCCCGTCATCGGTGATCAGAACGGGGATCTTGCCGAAAGGGTTCTGCTCGCGCAGGCTGTCGTCCGGATCGGTCGTGCCGGCCGCCTTCGGGCGAAAGCGCGGCGTTTACCCTGTGTTTACGCCGTTCGCAGATGATGTTTTGCGGTCAATAGGCAAAATGACCGGAATGGGCCGGTTTGCCGCGATCCAGCGAAGGAGTGCTGCCGTGATTCGAAGCGCGGTCGGCGTGGTTCTTTTAATTTATTTCATCGGTTCCAATGCCATGGCGCCGGTACGGCCGGATATATTCGGCGACCCGCTGGCGGTTTTCCATCGCGAGATCAATCGCGGTATGTGGCGGGTCATTGGTCCGTCGGTCAGAACCACGCGAAATTTCTTCGGTGATTCCAGCGAGCAAAGATTGCATCTGCGGCCAACGATTGCGCCGGCAGACGAGAATTTTCGCCAGCAGGACAGTTGACCGCCGCCCTGGCCGGCCCATGTAACCGGCCATGAACACGCAGACCCATATTCTTCTCGGCGCAACGCTTCTGGCCTGGCCAGGGCGGCCATTGCGCAACGCCGCCGTCCTTGCCGGCGGGCTCGTGCCCGATATTTCGGTGCTTGTCATGTGGGCGTCGGCGAAACTGGCTGGCACGCCGGAATCGCTGATCTGGCGGGATCTGTACTGGCAGCCGGAATGGCAGTCGGCGGCGGCGGTGACCAATTCGGTGCCGCTCTATCTGGCGTTGGCGCTGGCCGCGACAGGAATGGGCGCAAGGCTCAAACCGCCGGGGCTGCCGGCGGGCGAGCTTCCTGACCGGCATGGCAAAGGCAGCGGCCTTGAATGGCGGGTCGCGATCCTGGTCTTTTCGCTGGCGGCGATGATGCATGTCGCGACCGACTTTCCGGTCCATGTCCATGACGGACATCCGGCGTTCTGGCCGTTTTCAAACTGGGTCTTTCAATCCCCGGTCTCCTATTGGGATCCGCGCTATTTCGGCAAGTATGTCAGTCTTGTCGAACTTGGCCTGGCGGCGAGCCTGATCGCTATTTTGTGGCGGCGGTTTTCCTCGCCGGCGGTGCGCTGCGTCCTGGTGCTGGCGGCGGTCAGCTATGTGGCTGTCGCCCACCATTGGGCAACGTCATTGGGCTGACCCGGTTTGGTTGCCGTCGGGCTCATTGCCATCCCGGGAATACTCAAAGATGACCGGCCAGTTCTCCGTCGGGATACCCTCGCAAGGGTCCTGCGCTGCATAGCGCACGAGGCGGAAGGCGTAATCGCGCCAGACCCATTGTGCATTGGTGCCGCAATCGCCAAGGCCGCGACCCTTGTAAAGGGCTGATAATCGCGGCCCGTCGACGTTGATATTGAACAGGAGGTCGGTGCCGCCCCAGCCGTAATCGCCCGACCATGTGGCGAAATAGAGGGTCTCCACGCCGCCGATTTCGCCGGTCTCGCGCATATAAAGGCGGTAGGCGATATTATAGGCGCCGGCGGTGCAGGGGATGGCATAGAGGATCGCCGTTTTGCTCAGTTGCGCGATCACCGGTGCAAAATGGCGCATCCAAACCGAGTCAGGATCCTCGCAGCGGCTTTCCGCCACATGGCGGTCAAAGACGAGTTGCAGATCGGCAGCGGTCTCTTCGGCAGTTTGGGGCGCAATCTGGCCGGTGTTGCTGGTCTGCGCCATGGCCGGGATTGCGGCCAATAGCACAATCGCAACCGTCAAGGCCACGATCAGACCGTTCTGTCGATTTGCATCCGGGGCCATGTCAGCGATCGGCTGGCATGACCAGCCGGGATTGGCGGCAGCCGCTTGCATCGACGCTCTCGCAGCGCCGGAATTCCAGGGCGCGGGTCAGGCAGACACGAACCTCCGACAACAGGCCATCGCGGCAAGCAATGGCGATGCCCTTGGCCGACAGGCCGGGATTGTCAGCGATGAAGGCCTGTTCGGCACTGCGCGCCGATATGGCCCGGCGGTGCCTGGCGGAGCGGAACGCTTCGGGGATGGCGATGGTGTCATAGGCGCGGCGGATGGCTTGCAGATAGGCGGCCTGGGTCAGGCCGGTGCAGGTGCCGTGCTTGCGCCACTGGCGGCCGACGAGGCCGGGGTCCGGCATGATGTCGAGGACCGTGTCGATCAGCCAACGCGGCACGCGCAGCGGTTCGTTCGTGGCGCAGTTTTGCGGATAGCCGCGTTCATATTGCGGCCACAGGCCGTGGACGACAAAGCCACGCTCGGCGCTGGCGCTGCATTGCAGCCGGTTGGCGTAAGGGCCCTGGCTCTGGCAATAGGTCGGCGACCAGGACAGCGCCAGAACGTAAAAATCGAAATCGCCGGCCTTGTCCCCGACGGCGTTGGCCGGGGCGGTTGTAGCGGTCAGAAAGGACGCCATCAGAAGGAAAGACCGGGCGAAGATCAAAAGGGGCAATCGAGAATCTCCTTCAGGTTCCAGAAGGAGCCTGCTCCGGTGACCGACCATGCGCCGGGAGCGGCGCGGAAGCAAGGATCGCTGGCATGGAGCGATCACCGCCCTTGCCAAATGACCGCCGGCCTGAAAGCATACCCATCGAGCTCCGGACCGGGGCGATGTATGCGCTGCGTATTCAATCAGGCCTGGCGGAAAAATACGGCATTTGGGAGGGGCATCATGAGCGAAACGAAGAGGAGTTCGGGGCCGCGGTGCATCGCCATCGTCGGCCCGTTTTCCAGTGGAAAAACCAGCGTTCTGGAGGCGATCCTGGACCGCGCCGACGTTATCGACAAACCGGGATCAGTGACCGAGGGAACCTCGATCGGCGATGCTTCGCCGGAAGCGCGGGCGCACAATATGAGCGTTGAACTCAATGTCGCCCATGCCGATTTCTTGGGCGAGACCTTCACCTTTCTGGACTGCCCGGGCTCGGTGGAGTTTGTCCATGAGAGCGAACCGGCGACGGCGGCCGTCGATGCGGCGATCGTTGTCGTTGAGCCGGATGAGAAGAAGATACCGGCGCTGCAGGTGGTGATGAAAAATCTGGAGCAGCGCGGCATCCCCCGCATCCTGTTCCTCAACAAGATCGACAAGGCGACGATCGGCGCCCGCGACGCGCTGGCCATGTTGCAGCCGGCCTCCGAAACGCCGCTGGTTTTGCGGCAGATTCCGACCTGGAAGGACGGCATCGCCACCGGCTTCATCGACCTGGCGCTCGACCGCGCCTATGTCTACCGCGAGCATGCCATGAGCGAGGTCGTCGATCTGACCGACGAGGATACGGCGCGCCGCGACGAAGCGCGTTTTTCCATGCTGGAAACGCTTGCCGACCACGACGATGTGCTGTTGGAGCAACTGCTTGAGGATATCGAGCCGCCACGCGACGCGGTGTTCGACGATCTTTCCGAGGAAATGCGCCAGGGCCTGATCGTGCCGGTTTTCATCGGTTCGGCGCTGCACGGCAACGGCATTTTCCGGCTGCTCAAGGCGCTGCGCCACGAAGCGCCCGATATTGCTGCAACGCGCGCCCGGCTTGGCGTTGAGGAAAGCGGCAGCCCGGTCCTTCAGGTCCTGAAGAGCGTCCATACCACCCATGGTGGCAAACTTTCCCTGGTGCGGGTTCTGACCGGCCGGCTTGAAGACGGGACGGAACTGGCGGCGGCGTCCGGCGACGTTGGCAAGGTGTCGGGCATTTACTCCCTGCTCGGCCAGAAGGCGACAAAGCGCGGGCCGGCCGAGGCCGGTGAAACCGTGGCGCTCGGCAAGGTCAGTGATGCGCAAACCGGCCAGACGCTGGTTGTGCGTGGCGCCACGGCGCCGGCGGTCGAAGTGCCGGCGCCGCCGCAGCCGGTGTTGCAGAAGGTTGTTGCTCCGAGCGAACGCAAGGACGATGTCAAGCTGTCGGCGGCGCTGACCCGCATGACGGAAGAGGATCCCTCCATCATCGTCAGCCACCGCCAGGAAACCGGCGAAACGCTGATCGGCGGCCAGGGCGAGATGCATTTGCGGGTCGCCGGCGAGCGGCTGACCGGCAAATATGGCCTGGCGATCGAAACCCGGCCGGCGAGCGTGCCTTACAAGGAAACCATCCGCGCTTCGGTGACCATGCGAGGCCGCCACAAGAAGCAGTCCGGCGGCCATGGCCAGTTCGGCGATATTGTCGTCGATATCAAGCCGCTGCCGCGCGGCGAGGGCTTTGTCTTCGCCCAGAAAATTTCCGGCGGCGTCGTGCCGCGCCAGTATTTTTCGGCCGTCGAAAACGGCATTATCGAGGCCTTGAAATCCGGACCGCTGGGCGGCTTCCCGGTCGTCGATGTCGGCGTGACGCTGGTCGATGGGTCTTATCATTCCGTCGATTCCTCGGAGCAGGCATTCAAGATTGCTGGCGGCATCGCCATGCGCGAAGGCCTGCCCAATGCCAAGCCGGTGCTCCTGGAACCGATCATGAAAGTGACGGTCGCCACGCCAAACGAGGCGACGGCGCGGGTCAATGCCATCGTGTCGGGCCGGCGCGGCCAGTTGATGGGCTATGACCAGCGCGAAGGCTGGTCCGGCTGGGACGTCGTGGAGGCGCTGATCCCGGAATCGGAAATCACCGACCTGATCATCGAACTGCGCTCGGCGACCGCCGGCGTCGGCACCTTCACCTCCATCTTCGATCATCTGCATGAGGTCAGTGGTCGGCTGGCCGATGAAATTCTCGACAAGGCCCGGGAAAAGGCGGCCTGAGGGGGAACGGGAAATCAGGCGACCGGAGCGCGGCCATCGTGGCCCCGGCTGGTTGCGCATCTGGCGATTGTGGAATGCTCGTTGCCGAATTCCTGACGCGATTTTCCGCTAAACCTGTGACCATTCCAACGCGGAGGGCGAAATGGCAATTCTGTGGCTTATCATCGGTTTTCTTATCGGCCTTGCGGTCGCGTGGTATTATCTTGGCGGGCGAACCAAGATGCTCTCGGGCGAAGGCGAGGCGGAGGCGTCACGGCAGACCGGCGCGGGCGAAACGGCCATTGCATACAGCCAGGACAGCGACCGGCTCGCCGAGTTGCAAGAACAGGTCCGGCAACGGGACGGAACAATTTCCCGGCTGGAAGCAGACCTTGCCGAATGCCGGGCAAAAGCGGCGAGCACGGCAGGCCCGCCGGCTACCGGTGAAAGTGCCGTAAGCCCGTCGGCAAGTAGCGCGCCGGCCAGCGGTGCGGGCGATGACCTGACGAAAATCAAAGGCATCGGGCAGGTGCTGCAAGGCAAGCTCAACGCACTGGGAATTACGACTTTTCAGCAGATTGCCGCGTTCACCGAGGCCGACATTGAGCGGGTGAACGGGGAACTGGATTTTCCCGGCCGCATTGAGCGGGAAGGGTGGATCGAACAGGCCAGGGACTTTGTGGGCCGGTAATCCCGGATCATGAACGCAGATTGAGATCTGGCGTGAACGTCACGACGCCTTTTCTGGCCTAATAGTTCCAGCGTCGGGCATTGGCCAGCAGGAAATCGCGGAAGACGGTGACGCGGGCGGAATTGCGCAATTCTTCGGGATAGACGAAATAGGTTTCAAAGCTCGGCACGTCGGCTTCCGGCAAGACCGCGACCAGTTTGGAATCAGGGTTGATGATGTAGTCCGGCAGCATGGCGATGCCGGCGCCCTTTTGCACGGCGCGCTTGATGGCGACGACATTGTTGATGGTCAGCACCGGGTTGCGTTTCTCGCCACTCTTGCAACCGGCGGTGACCAGCCAGTTGAGATCGCGCAGATAGGCCGGCGTGTTCTCACCGAAATTGATGATGCGGTGATCGTCGAGATCGGCGGCCGATTTGGGCTGGCCAAAATTCCGGATGTAGTCTGGCGAGGCATAGACGTGAAAGTGCACCGTGAACAGCTTGCGCTGGACAAGGTCGGGCTGGGTCGGCGGCCTCAGCCGAATGGCCACATCGGCCTTGCGCATGCCGACATCGAGCTCGTTGTCGGACAGGATCAGCTCCAGATGGATGCCAGGATATAGGTCAAGAAAGTCGTTGACGCGCGAGGCCAGCCAGCTGGAACCGAGTCCGACGGTCGTGGTAACGCGCAGGTCGCCGGAGGGCTGGCCCTTTGAATCGACCAGTTTGGTGCGGACCGCTTCCAGCTTGATCATGACATCGTTGGCCGTGTGGGCCAGCAATTCGCCCTGTTCGGTCAGGATCAGGCCGCGGGCATGGCGATGGAACAGCGGCACGCCAAGCTCCTGTTCCAGGGCGCTGACCTGCCGGCTGACCGCCGACTGGCTCATGTTCAGCGCGTCGCCGGCATGGGTGAAAGAGCCGGCTTCCGCCGCGGCATTGAAGATTCTGAGCTTGTCCCAGTCCATTGCTCGCCCCCTTGGCGCGTTGGCGCGACCGTTTTATTCTGCCGCTTCCCGCACGGCCTGCTGGCCGTAAATGTATTTTTCGGCCTCCAGAGCGGCCATGCAGCCCTGCCCGGCGGCCGTCACCGCCTGGCGGAAAATGTCGTCGGTCACGTCGCCGGCGGCATAAACGCCTGGAACCTCGGTCGCCGTACTGTCGGGCGCCGTCCACAGATAGCCATTGCCCCGCATTTTCAGCTTGTCCTTGAACAATTCGCTCGCCGGGGCATGGCCGATGGCGATGAAAATGCCGTCAAAGGCCCGCTCGTCGTATTTGCGGGTATCGACATTTTTCAGCCTAGCGCCAGTGACGGAGGGCGGGAAGCCGTCCTTGCCGACGACATCTTCCAGCACCGTATTCCAGACAACTTCGATGTTGTGCGTGGCAAAAAGCCGCTCCTGCAGGATCCGTTCGGCGCGGAATTCGTCGCGGCGATGGATTATCGTCACGTTCTTTGCCAGATGGGAGAGATAGAGCGCCTCCTCAACCGCCGTGTTGCCGCCGCCGACGACCAGGACATCGCGGTTCCGGTAAAAAAAGCCGTCGCAGGTGGCGCAGGCCGAGACGCCGAAGCCCTTGAACTTTTCCTCCGAGGGCAGACCCAGCCATTTGGCCTGCGCCCCGGTGGCGATGATCAGCCCGTCACAGGTCCATGTTCCCCCGCCATCCAGAGTCAATCGGAAGGGCCGAACCGAAAGATCGACATCGGTGACGGTGTCGGCGAGGATTTTCGTGCCGACATTTTCCGCCTGGAGCTTCATCTGCTCCATCAGCCAGGGCCCCTGAATGGTTTGCGCAAAGCCTGGATAATTCTCCACATCCGTGGTGATGGTCATCTGCCCGCCGGGTTGCAGGCCGGCAATCATCACCGGTTCCAGCATGGCGCGCGCGGCATAGACCGCCGCCGTATAGCCGGCCGGGCCGGAGCCGATAATCAGCAAGCGGGCATGACGGGAACCGGCAAGGGAACCAGCTTTGATGTCGTTGGTGGTCATTGGGGCAAATTCCTGTCGCGTTGCGATTTTACCGGCACGGCGCCATGGCGATCTTCCAGTGGCGGCTAAAGCGTGTCGCGCAAAAGTGGGCACCGATTTTGCGATAAAGACACGCTCAAACAAAAAGATAAAGCAGGGCGCGGACATGCCAATGAACGCGACATGGTTTAGGTTCCGGACCTGAAACTAAGGGTTCCGTCATGCCGGTTTCAAGGCGCTCCCTGGTATTAGCCAGTCTTGCCGTGAGTGCATAGCAGGCATGCATCCAGATGGCTTGTGAGCCGCGTTCGACAGCGCCATATTCGCCCCAGCCAACAAGGTCTCAAATGTCTTTGCTTCCCTCCCGGCGAGACATGAGGCAGTTGGCTGTTTTCCCCTTGACAGGCTGGCCGGCCACAACCGGCCAGCCTTTCTTTTTGCTCTCGGTTCCGGGCCCTAACCGTTTGCTAACAAAGCTGACACCAACGTGATTTGATTATGCCGGGTCAATTGACCAGTTTCAGCGCGAAACTGGAGGACGACAATGTTCATCAAGCAGCAGCGCAGCTTCGACCTGCCGGAGCGCCTCGCCACGCCGGAAGATGTCTTCATCAATCGCCGGTCGATCCTGAAAGCTGCCGGTATTGGAGCGATCTCGACCGGCGCCAGCCTGTCGCCAGGCTTCGGCCTTGCGCCGGCCCGGGCTGCGGAAACCGATCCCACCGCCGACCTTTATCCCGTTCCGCGCAACGAGGCGTTTACCCTCGACCGGCCGCTGACGCCGGAAAAAATCACCTCTACCTACAACAATTTCTATGAATTCGGTTCGCACAAGCAGATCTGGAAACGCGCCCAGAAGCTGCCGATACGGCCATGGACCGTCAGTTTTAAGGGGCTGGTGGAGAAAGAGCGCGAGGTCGATATCGACACGCTGATCCGCGCCATGCCGCTGGAAGAGCGCCTCTACCGGCACCGCTGCGTGGAAGCCTGGTCGATGACCATTCCCTGGTCGGGATTTCCGCTGAAAGCGCTGCTGGACTATGCCAAGCCGCTGGGCAGCGCCAAATATGTGAAAATGCAGACTTTCCTCAACCCGAAAGTGGCGCCCGGCCAGAAACAGACCTGGAGTCCCTGGCCCTATACGGAGGGTTTGACGATCGAGGAAGCAGCCAACGACCTCGCCTTCATGGTCACCGGCGCTTATGGCAAGCCGCTCGCCAAGCAGTTCGGCGCGCCGCTGCGGTTGGCGACGCCGTGGAAATACGGCTTCAAATCGGTCAAGTCGATCGTCCTGATCGAGTTCACCGAAACGCAGCCGAAGACATTCTGGGAAACCATCAACGCCGGGGAATACGGCTTCTGGGCCAACGTCAATCCGAAGGTGCCGCATCCGCGCTGGAGCCAGGCGACCGAAAAACCGCTCCATGGCGGCGAACGGGTGCCAACGCTCCTCTATAACGGCTATGGCGAGCAGGTCGCCAGCCTTTATGCCGGTATGGAAGGCAAAAAACTCTTTATGTGAAGCCGGATGTAATGCCGGTCAGGCGGCGGGGCTTTGAGGGGCACGGCGGCACAGCGTTCGGGAACCCTTCCCGATACTGAGCAAATTATAGCCCGAAACCTTGCGATTTTTTAACGGCTCGATGCACATAATAAGGCGCTTGCAATTGGAGTGCTCGCAGCATGAAGACCGTGCTATTGGCATTGGGGCTATTCGTTCTTGGCTTCGGCGGTATTGCCGCCTTCAGCGGCGGATTGCCGATGACGCTGTTCGATATGTCGAATAGTGCCGCACCGCCCGCTGAACTTGCCAAGGAGAAACTGGTCACGCTTGCCGATTACGGCGCTGCCGCCGAAATGGCGTATGACCAGATGCTGACCGCCTGTTCGAGGGAAGACCGCAAGGCCTATGGCCGGGCGATGAATGCATTGGTTGTGGCAAAACGCCATGCCGATACGGGGAAAATCGAGCGCGGCAATATCGCTGGCCGCGACGACAAGTTGATGGCGCAATTCGTCGATGCGGTCCGCAAGGGTGCGATTACCCGCGACCACGTGCCGTTCGGTTCGCTGCGCTCGGTCATTGCCTCGGTGTCGAAGAATTCCACGAACGTGGCGGTGCAGCAGGCATCGTTGTCCCTTTCGTTGCGTGGTCGAATCGAGGAGGCGGGCGTCGCCGAGCCCAGCGATTGCACGCTGCTGTGAGCGGCAGTCTCAAACGTATTCAAACTAAACGGCATCGCTGAAATCGCTCTGAGCCTTATTTTTGCGCACTTTCCGGGCGGCGAACCGCACACACTTCGCCTGAAAGTGCTGTAACCGGGCGAGGGCTGATTGGCGTTGATCCGGGCCGGGATACGGCCGTGGGTCGAAAAGGCTGGAATTGAGCAAGATCAAATCCCCGGCGATATTTCCGGTCCAGTATCGTCTTTGCAGATATGCCGCAATAACGGAACGAACCATGCTCCGGGGGGAGCGCCATGGCCGTCGATCTGAGCATCGATCCCGACACGATCCGTCATTACATCCTGAAGGCGCGGGCGATCAGCGCCGATCTTTCAGACGATTACAAGGACGGTAGCGAGCATGCGGCCGAACTTGACCCCGCGAGCCTGACCAACCGGCATTCCCATGAAGGCTTGCAGGAAGAGGAGTCGGAGGATCTGACCGCGGTGGAGTTGACGGAACTGATCGACGATCTCAATATCGACGAGGCGACAGAACTTGTGGCAATCGCCTGGATCGGCCGCGGCGATTTCGATGCCGGCGATTGGGATGAAGCGGTCAGGCAGGCACGTGAGCGCGCTGTCGGGCCGACCTCGCGGTATCTGCTCGGCATGCCGCTGCTCGGCGACTTTCTGGAAGGTGGTCTGAACACGCTGGGCCTTTGAGCCGGCAAGGGCGGAAATCTCCCCCGCTCCCGGATCAGGCCATCGTGCCGCCGTGTGCCGGGCGCACGCCGTTAACCATATTTGACGCTTGTTAAGTGTTCCGGAACGGGACGGCTGCCAATTGCCGCCGTTTACGGTATGTTAGGAATTGCGGGGAGGCGCCGCAGGCCGGGAGAAAAGTCATGAGTACCCGTTCGATTGTTTTTGCCGCTGCCGTTGTTGCCGGCGGCCTGTTCGCGTTTAGCGCTATGGCGGTTGAGGGGACGATGAGCCGCGACGCGCTGATGCACGTCGGACCGGGCAATGGTTTTGCTGAAATCGGCACGGTCGATGCCGGGTCGGCGCTCAAGATCCACAGCTGCCGCGACGGACAGGTCTGGTGTCTGGTGCGCGTCAGCGGCCGCAGTGGCTGGGTGCCCGGCGATGTGGTCAAGGCTGGCAAACCCTCCAGGGCCAAAAGCTATTTCAATCCGGCCGCCAAGGTGTCGCTGCAATACGACGTTAACGATCGCGAATTTTTCGACGACACGCTCTTGGGCCCACGCGGCGTTCCGATGCGTCGGTTCCGCCATTTTCGC
>Ga0209988_10001330_pt1 | contig 16056 bp, 12 predicted proteins | sample N075metaG_FD_183115 | JGI IMG/M metagenome (GOLD analysis project Ga0209988, IMG submission 183115) | Deep subsurface microbial communities from Kermadec Trench to uncover new lineages of life (NeLLi) - N075 metaG (SPAdes) (version 2) | ecosystem: Environmental > Aquatic > Marine > Ocean trench... | reverse complement strand
GGGGACGGGCGGCGGCGTGGTCCCGGCCATGGACGCCGACGCGCTTTGCGCCGCCGTTCCCGAACTTTCCCGGGTGGCGGCCATCAGCACGGTGAATTTCCGGGAACTGCCCGGCGCCCATCTCGGCCTCGACGACCTGGTGGAGCTCGCCCGGGCCATCGAAGCGGCGCGGGACGCCGGCGCCGCCGGCGCCGTCGTCACCCAGGGCACCGACACCATGGAGGAAACCGCTTTCGTGCTCGACACGGTGGGCGACCCCGAATTTCCCGTCGCCGTCACCGGCGCCCTGCGCCATCCCGGCCAGCCCGGCGCCGATGGTCCCGCCAACCTATTAGCCGCCACCGCGTTCGCGGCTTGCGGGGAGGCCGCGGGGATCGGCACCGTGGTGGTGATGAACGACGAAATTCACGCGGCCGCCCTGGTGCAAAAGACCCACGCCACCCGGCCCAGCGCCTTTTCCTCGCCGGGCGCCGGGCCCATCGGTTTCATCACCGAAGGCAGGCCACGGATACTATCTTCGCCCCGCGCCCGGGCCCACCTCGCCCTGGCCGCGCTCGGCGGCGGCGGCGGGCCGGTGGCGCTGATCACCATCGGCCTGGGCGACGACGGAAGCCTCGCCCGGCTGGCCGGCCAAGGCGGTTATGACGGGTTGGTGGTCGACGCCATGGGCGCCGGTCACGTGCCCGAGGCGGTGGCCGACGCTCTCGCCAAGGTCGCCCAACGCCTGCCGGTGGTGCTGGCCTCGCGCACCGGCGCCGGCGCCGTCCTCGCCGCGACCTACGGCTTCAAGGGTTCGGAATCGGATCTCACGGCCCGCGGCCTGATCCGGGCGGGCTGGCTTCCCGGGATCAAGGCACGGCTTCTGCTCATGCTGTGCCTGCGCGCCGGCCACGGCCGCCCGGCCATCCGCCGCGCCTTTGCCGATTGCGCGGGGGGCTGAGGAAAAGACCCTTTCGGCTTCCCTTCGGAGATAGGACAGGGCCGCGTTTGGCGGTATACCACCAAGGCCGAATTGGTGGTATACCAACAATCAGGTAACGCGTATCCAAGGCAGAAACGGTCATCGCCCTCTCGCACGCCCTGCAATAAAGTCGATGTTCACCAGGGCACATTTGTTTGCTTGCGGAGTGACCACGAACCAGTCAGGGAGCAAAACATGAAACCTTTCATCAAACTCAGCACAATTACGCTTGGCGCGATCATCGCGTTCGGGGCCGGCACCATCGCCGGCTCGCCCGACGCCCGGGCCGAATGGAAGCCCAAAAAACCAGTCGAGTTCATCGTCATGGCCGGCAAGGGCGGCGGCGCCGACAAGGCGGTGCGGTTCATGCAGAGCATCATCGCCAAGAATAAATTGTCATCGAAGCCGTTCACGCCGATCAACAAGCCGGGCGGCTCGGGCGCCGAAGCGCTGATCTACGTCAAGAGCGCCCGGGACCCCAACCACACCATCATGTTCACCTTGAACAGCTTCTACACCACGCCGCTTCGCCAGCCGAAGATCAAGGTCGATATCTCGAAGTTCACGCCGATCGGGCGGATGGCCGAAGACACCTTCTTGTTGTGGGTGCACAAGGATTCCGGCATCACCAACGTCAAGCAGTTCGTCAAGGCAGCCAAGGCCAAGGGCAGTGCCTGGATCATGGCCGGCACCGGCAAGAACTCCGAAGACAATCTCCTGACCGACTTCCTCAACAAGGCCTACGGCCTCAAGATGAAGTACGTGCCCTACAAGGGCGGCGGGCGGGTGGCCAAGGAACTGGCCGGCAAGAACGCCGACTCCACGGTCAACAACCCGTCCGAGCAGCTGGGCTTCTACCAGGCCGGCAAGACCGTGCCCATCGCGGCGTTCACGCCGGCGCGGCTGCCCCTGTTCGCCAATGCGCCTACCTTCAAGGAGTTGGGCAAGGACTTCGTCTACTTCATGCAGCGCACGGTGGTTGGCGCGCCCGGCATGAGCAAGGAGGCTGCGACCTATTACCGCCAGTTGTTCGCCAAGATCTACGCCTCCGACGGGTGGCAGGGTTACATGACCAAAAAAAGCCTGCAAGGCGGTTTCATCACCGGCGATATCCTGATGCGTTATTGGCTCAAGGAAAAGGCCATCCACAAGGTCATGCTGCAAAAGATGGGCGCCCTCAAGTAGCCCGGAGTATCAACCAAGAAGACATTTTAGGTTTAGGGGGAAGGTCGCCGACATGCGCATGGCAGAGCTCGTCATGGGCGTCGTTATGGGGATCTTCTCTCTTTACCTGATGTGGAAAAGCGCCGAGTTGCCGATCGGCTGGATTCCAGGTGAAGGGCCCGGCGGCGGCGCATGGCCGTTCTGGCTGGCGCTGGGAATGTTGCTTTGTTGCATCACCATCGTGATCCGCTGGGCGAAACGCCTGACGCCGCAATCCCGTTCCAAGGAAGTTTACATGGACGCCCGCGCGTTCAGGCTGTTCCTGCTCAACGCCGGCGCCCTCACCGCGATGATCGGCTTGTTCCATATCGTCGGCGCCTATGGCGCCATCCCGCTTTTCCTGATCTTCTACCTGCGCTACATGGGCCGCCATTCCTGGCGGTTGACGGGAACTTTCGCGGCGGTGACGCCGGTCCTCATGTTCCTGTTTTTCGAGATCGCGCTGCAGAAGACCCTGCCCAAGGGGTTCACCGATCCGTGGTTCGAACCCATCTTCGCTTTTTTCTATTAATCCCCCGACCACCCTGAAAGCCCCTCTGTAACAACTCGAGCTTAAGTCCACGGCGCCGATGGATACCCTGTCTCTCCTCCTCAATGGCTTTGCCATAGCCTTTGAACCGCTCAACCTGGCGCTGATCATTGTCGGCTGCACCATCGGCCTGTTTATCGGCGCCATGCCCGGCCTGGGCTCGGTCAACGGCGTCGCCATCCTATTGCCCATGACCTTCCTGGTGCCGCCGACCAGCGCCATCATCTTTCTCGGCGCGATCTATTACGGCGCCATGTACGGGGGCGCCATCTCCTCGATCATGCTCGGCATTCCCGGCGCCTCCACGGCGGTGGCGACGACCTTCGACGGCCGGCCCATGGCGCTCAAGGGCCAGGCCGACAAGGCGCTGATCGCCGCCGCCACGGCGTCCTTCGTCGGCGGCAGCATCGGCGTCGTGCTGTTTACGCTGTTCGCGCCGCCGCTGGCCGATCTCGCCCTGGCCTTCGGCGCGCCGGAGATATTCGCCTTGATGCTGATGGCGTTCGCCACCTTCATCGGGCTTGGCAGCGACGACATCCCCAAGACCATTTTCTCGATCTTCATCGGCCTGGTGTTCGGCGCCGTGGGACTGGATATCATCTCCGGCGAGCCGAGGCTTATCTTCGGCGACATCCCCGGTTTCTACCACGGCATCAATTTCCTGGTGCTGGCCATCGGAATTTACGGCATCGCCGAGATGCTGTGGGTGATCGAGACCTCCAAGGGCGACGCGTTGATGTCCAAGGCCGAGATCTCGGTGCGGCGCATCCTCGATACCTTGGGGGAACTGGTGCGGACCTGGAAGACCATGTTGATGGGCTCGTTGCTCGGCTATTTCGTGGGCATCCTGCCGGCCGCCGGCGCGACGCCGGGATCGCTCATGGCCTACGGCTTCGCCAAGACCATGGCGAAGGACCCCGAGACTTACGGCAAAGGCAACATCAACGGCGTGGTGGCGCCGGAATGCGCCAACAACGCCGCCTCCACCGGCGCCATGCTGCCCATGCTGACGCTCGGCATCCCGGGGTCGCCGACCACGGCCATCCTTTTGGGCGGCATGGTGATCTGGGGCCTCGAGCCGGGCCCCTTGGTGTTCACCGACTACCCCGATTTCGTCTGGGGCTTTATCGCCAGCCTTTACGCCGCCAACTTGTTTGCTCTGTTGATCAACATCGCCTTCATCCCGGCCTTCATCTGGATGCTGAAAATGCCCTTCACCATCCTCGCGCCCATCATCTTCGTGCTTTGCATCGTCGGCGGTTTCGTGCCGACCATGGACATGCACGACGTCTGGCTGATGCTGGTGTTCGGAATCGTCGGCTATTTCATGCGCAAGCTGGACTACCCCATGGCGCCGGCGGTGCTCGCCATCGTGCTGGGACCGCTGGCGGAACCGGCGCTGAGGCAGTCGCTGTTGATTTCCGGCGGCTCGTTCTCGATTTTCTTCACCCGACCGGCCGCCGGCCTCATCATGGCGGCCGCCTTGGGGCTTTTTCTATTGCCCGTCTGGATGATCGTGCGCCGCAAAATGGACCAGCGGCGCAAGGCGTCATAAGCGGGCGTTGGGGCCCGCCCGACCCCGCCCGTGTTCGCCGGTCGGCGCCGGAAACCGCGTGTTCTTAAAGGGTTTCAGTGGGTCCCCCGGCGATCGTCGCTTGAGGATGAGTCGTGTTTGGTATATGGTATACCAACGCTAAAATCGGCATATTTTGGAGCCGCATAGATGCCTGGGAACGTCCTAAAAATTCGCCCGATCAAGGAAAATATCAGCCTCAACGCTCGCATCTACGACGAGCTGAAACAGGCTATCGTCACCATGAACATCTATGACGACGACGCCGAGCTCCGGCTTGACGAGCGAACCCTGTCCGAGCAGTTCGGCATCAGCCGCACGCCGCTCCGCGAAGCCCTGGCGCGTCTCGACCAGGAAGGCCTGGTGCGGATCGAGCCGCGGCGCGGCATCTATATCGAGCGCAAGTCGAAGCAGGAAATTCTCCACATGATCACCGTCTGGGCGGCGTTGGAATCCATGGCCGCGCGCCTGATCACCGCCGAGGCCCGCGACGACGAAATCGCCACCTTGCGCCGCATGCTCGGAATCTACGACACCGACAAGGTGACCGAACATCTCGACGAATACTCGGAGACCAATATTTCCTTTCACCAGGCGATCATCTCGCTCGGCAAGTGCCCGCTGATCGACGACATCACCGACCGCCTTTTCAGGCATGTTCGGGCCATCCGGGCGCGCACCATCTTCGAGGAAGACCGCGCCAAACGCTCCATCGAGGACCACCTCGCCATCGTCGAAGCGCTGGAGGCGCGGGATACCGAACGGGCCGAGCGGCTGGTCCGCGAACATACCCTTAAACTGCGCGACCATGTCGCGCGTCACGTGGATCTTGATTGACCGAATAAGGAATTCCGGGACCCTAGCGGTCCCGTGAGGGAGAGCGCCATGGCAGAACAGAATACCGCTACGGAAGGGGAGCCGCAGGATCTGACGGACGGCTTCCACCTGATCATCGACGCACTGAAACTCAACGGCTTTGAGACGATCTACACCGTGCCGGGCATTCCCATCACCGATCTCGGACGCTTTGCCCAGGCGAAAGGGATGCGGGTGATCTCGTTCCGTCACGAGCAGAACGCGGGCAATGCCGCCGCCATCGCGGGCTTTCTCTCCAAGAAACCCGGGCTATGCCTCACCGTCTCGGCCCCGGGCTTCCTGAACGGCCTGACGGCGCTCGCCAACGCAACGACCAACTGCTTCCCGATGATTCTGATGTCGGGTTCGTCCGAGCGCGAGACCGTCGATCTGCAGCAGGGCGACTATGAGGAGATGGACCAGCTGGCGATTGCCAAGCCGCTCTGCAAGGCAGCGTTCCGCATCCTGCACGCCGAGGACATCGGTATCGGCATAGCGCGTGCCATCCGCGCCGCGGTGTCGGGCCGGCCGGGCGGCGTGTATCTCGATCTCCCGGCCAAGCTCCTGGGCCAGACCATGGGTGCGGAGGCAGGCAGGAAGTCGCTCGTCAAGGTCATCGATCCGGCGCCGCGCCAGATCCCCGCGGCCGAGCCGGTGGCGCGCGCGCTTGATCTCCTGAAGGGCGCCAAGCGGCCGCTGATCATTCTTGGCAAAGGTGCCGCTTATGCGCAGGCCGATGCGGAAATTCGCGCCCTCGTCGAGAAGAGCGGCATTCCCTATCTGCCCATGAGCATGGCGAAGGGCCTCCTGCCCGACACCCATCCCCAGTCGGCCGCCGCGGCGCGCTCGCTGGTGCTGCAGAAATCCGACGTCGTGATGATGATCGGCGCGCGCCTCAATTGGCTCCTGTCACACGGCAAGGGCAAGGCGTGGGGGCCGCCTCACGCCAAGCGGTTCATTCAGATCGACATCGAGCCCAAGGAGATGGACTCGAACTCCGAGATCGCGGCGCCCGTGGTGGGCGACATTGGCTCGTGCGTTTCCGCGCTTCTCGAAGCGATGGGCGACAAGTGGAAAGCGCCCCCGGCCGAATGGATCAGCGAGGTCAAGGAGAAAGTCAAAAGCAATGTCGAGAGAATGGCGCCGCGACTGCAAAACAACAATGTCCCGATGGACTATCACGGTGCACTGGGCGCCCTGCGCAGGATCATCAAGGATCGCCCGGACACGGTGCTGGTCAACGAGGGCGCCAACACCCTCGACTTCGCCCGTTCCATCATCGACATCTATCAGCCGCGCAAGCGCCTCGACGTCGGCACTTGGGGTGTCATGGGCATCGGCATGGGCTTCGCTGTCGCCGCCGCGATCGAAACCGGAAAGCCGGTCCTGGCTGTGGAAGGGGACAGCGCCTTCGGCTTTTCCGGCATGGAGATCGAGACCATCTGCCGCTACAACCTCCCGGTCTGCATCGTTGTCTTCAACAACAACGGCATTTACCGCGGCACCGATGTCAACCCGACCGGCGGTGCCGATGTGGCGCCAACCGTATTCGTCAAGGATTCGCGCTACGAGAAGATGATGGAGGCCTTTGGCGGTGTCGGCGTCTATGCCACCAGCCCCGACGAGCTTACGCGCGCCGTGGTCGAAGCCTTGGATTCGGGGAAACCGACACTCGTCAACGCCATCATCGACGAGAAGGCCGGCACCGAAAGCGGGCGGATCGGCAATCTCAATCCCCAAAGCGTCGTCGCGAAGAAATAAGTGATCCCTGTCAATCGAGCCAATCCCTGAAGGGAGCATCGGATGGAAGCACTAAAAGGCGTCAAAATTCTGGACTTCACCCATGTCCAGTCGGGCCCCACCTGCACCCAGCTTCTGGCTTGGTTCGGGGCTGACGTGGTCAAGGTGGAACGGCCCGGAATCGGCGATATCACCCGCGGCCAGCTGCGCGACATACCGGACGTGGATTCGCTCTATTTCACCATGCTGAACTCCAACAAGCGCTCGATCACCCTGAATACCAAGAACGAGAAGGGCAAGGTCGTGCTGGAACGCCTGGTCAAGACCTGCGACGTGCTGGTCGAGAACTTCGCCCCCGGGGCGCTCGACCGCATGGGTTTCAGCTGGGAGCGCATCCAGGAACTCAACCCGCGCATGATCTATGCCAGCGTGAAGGGTTTCGGCCCCGGGCCCTTCGCGGACTGCAAGGTCTATGAAAACGTCGCCCAGTGCGCCGGCGGCGGGGCGTCCACCACCGGGTTCCTCGACGGGCCGCCCACCGTGACCGGCGCCCAGATCGGCGATACCGGCACCGGGATGAACCTGGCCTTCGGCATCGTCACGGCGCTGTTTCACCGCGAATCCTCAGGCAAAGGCCAGCGCGTCCAGGCCGCCATGCAGGACGGGGTCCTCAACCTGTGCCGGGTGAAACTGCGCGATCAGCAGCGGCTCGGCCACGGCCCCTTGAAGGAATACAGCCAGCACGGACGGAACATCCCCTTCGGCGACGCCACCCCGCGGGCGGGCAACGATTCCGGCGGCGGCCAGCCGGGCTGGATCCTCAAGTGCAAGGGCTGGGAGACCGACCCCAACGCCTATACCTACTTCATCACCCAGGCGGCGATTTGGGGCAATATCTGCGACGTCATCGGCAAGCCCGAATGGAAGGACGACCCCGGTTACGCCACCCCCGACGCGCGCCTCGACAAACTGACCGATATTTTCGACACCATCGAGGACTGGACCAAGACCAAGACCAAGTTCGAGGTCATGGAAATCTGCAACCCGCTGGACATCCCCTGCGGGCCGATCCTCTCCATGAAGGAATTGGCCGAGGAACCGTCCCTGCGCGAAACCGGGACCATCGTCGAGGTCGACCACCCGACCCGGGGCAAATATCTGACCGTGGGCAATCCGGTGAAGCTGTCGGCTTCGCCGCCGGTGGTGAAACCCTCGCCCCTGCTGGGCGAACACACCGAGGAAATCCTCAGGGATTTCCTGGGTTTCAGCGACCAGGAGATCACCGAAATCAAAGCGAGCGGCGCCGTCGGCAAATAGCCCGGCGGCATCGATCGACAAACGTAGGGGCGGCCAACGCCGCCCCGCACCACCGCTTGGGGAGGACAACATGGGATTCGATAAAGGCGCGGTTGAAAGCGTCCTGGAACAGGTCAAGGCCGAGAAGAGAACTACTCTGACCGCGCCGGAAGCGAAAGCCGTCTGTGACGCCTACGGCATTCCCTTGCCGCAAGAGGGTCTCGCCAATTCTGCGTCGGAGGCCGCCAAGCTCGCCGATGGCATCGGCTATCCCGTGGTGATGAAAATCGTTTCCGCCGATATCCTGCACAAGACCGAGGCCGGCGGCGTCAAGGTCGGAATCGCCGATGCCCACGCCGCCGCCGCCGCCTATGACGAGATTCTGGCCAACGCCAAGGCCCATGATTCCAGCGCCGACCTCAGCGGCGTCCAGGTGCAGGAAATGCTGCCCCCCGGCGCCCAGGAAGTCATCGTCGGCGCCGTGACCGACCCCAGCTTCGGCAAGCTGGTCGCCTTCGGGCTGGGCGGCATCCTGGTCGAGGTGCTGAAGGACATCACCTTCCGCCTGGCGCCGACCGACCAGGCCCAGGCACGGTCCATGATCGAGGGCATCAAGGCCGCCGAGGTTCTCAACGGCGTGCGCGGGGCGCCGGCGGTGGACAAGGACGCCATCGCCGGGATCATCGTCGCCGTCTCCAACCTGATCGCCGATTTCCCGGCCATCGCGGAAATGGACCTCAACCCGGTCTTCGCGACGGCCCAAGGCGCCATCGCGGTGGATGCCCTGATATCGGTCGATTTTTCGCCCCCAAAGGAGATCTTCCGCCCTTCGGAAGAAGAGATCCTGGTCTCCATGAAACGCATCTTCCATCCCAAATCGGTGGCCGTCATCGGCGCCTCGGCCGAGGACGGCAAGATCGGCAATTCGGTGATGAAAAACCTGATCGACGGCGGCTTCGCCGGCGGCATCCATCCCGTTCACCCCAGGGCCGAGGAGATCCTCGGCAAGAAGGTTTATGCCAGCGTCCTCGATATTCCCGGCGACGTCGACTTGGCGGTGTTCGCCATCCCCTCCAAATTCTGCATCGGCGCCATGGAAGAGGTCGGCCGCAAGGGCATCGCCGGCGCGGTGATGATCCCATCGGGCTTCGGCGAGATCGGCGAGGTGGAATTGCAGGACGCCCTGGTGGCCACCGCGCGCAAGCATGGGGTGCGCATCATGGGGCCCAATATTTACGGCTTCTACTACACCCCGGAAAAACTGTGCGCGACCTTCTGCACCGCCTTCGACGTGCGGGGCAAGGTGGCGCTTTCGTCCCAGTCGGGCGGCGTCGGCATGTCGATCATCGGCTTCGCGCGGTCCACCAAGATGGGCGTGTCGGCCATCGTCGGGTTGGGCAACAAGTCGGATTTGGACGAGGACGACCTGCTGACCTATTTCGAACAGGACGACAATACCCAGGTCATCGCCATGCATGCCGAAGACCTCAAGGACGGCCGCTCTTTCGCCCGGGTGGCCAAACGGGTGTCCAAGAAGAAACCGGTCATCATGCTGAAGGCCGGGCGCACCGCTTACGGCGCCACCGCGGCGGCGTCCCATACCGGGGCGCTGGCCGGCAACGACAAGATCTATGACGACATCCTGCGCGAGGCCGGCGTGGTGCGCGCGCCTTCCCTGCGTTCCATGCTGGAATACGCCCGCGGGCTTCAGGTGCTGCCCACGCCCAAGGGCGAAAACGTGGTCATCATCACCGGCGCCGGCGGGTCCGGCGTGCTGCTGTCCGATGCCTGCTTCGATAACGGTCTCTCGTTGATGAAATTCCCCGAGGACCTCGACGCGGCCTTCAAGAAGTTCATCCCGCCGTTCGGCGCCTCGGGCAACCCGGTCGACATCACCGGCGGCGAGCCGCCCACCACCTATCAGAACACCATCCGCCTGGGGCTGGAGGACGACCGCATCCATGCCCTGATCCTGGGCTACTGGCACACCATCATCACGCCGCCCATGGTGTTCGCGAAGCTGACCGCCGAAGTGGTGGAGAAATTCCGCGACAAGGGCGTCATCAAGCCGATCGTGGCGTCCCTGGTGGGCGACACCGAGGTCGAGGAGGCCTCGGAATACCTCTACCAGCGCGGCATCGTCGCCTATCCCTACACCACCGAGGTCCCGGTCGAGGTCTTGGGCGCGAAATACCGCTGGGCGCGGGGCGCCGGGCTGCTCTAGGGCCCGGCGCGCGGCGGCGCGGGGCGGCGTGCCTAGCCGCGCCACAAGCGGGCGCGCCCGGTTAGATCCGGGCCCAAAACCCAATTTTCCAGGGGCATCGGCAAGCCGAGACCCCGCCCTTCAGGGAGGCCGAAACCATGTTCCATAGCATGACAGCATTCCGCCCGGCGGCCATGGCCGCCGCGATCCTCGGCGCATTGGCGTCGACCGGCACCGGGACCGCCGCGGCCGCCGGGGTCGCGGATTTTTACAAAGGCAAGAGCGTATCCATCTATATCGGATTTCCGCCGGGCGGCGGTTACGATGCCTATGCTCGCATCGTGGCCCAGTTCATGGGCAGGCACATCCCCGGCAAGCCCAGGATCATCGCCCGCAACATGCCGGGCGCCTCGGGGCTGCGCGTCGCCAACTTCATTTACAACACGGCGCCCAAGGACGGAACCGCCATAGGCGTGTTTACCTCCGGCGCCCTGTTCTCGCCGCTGTTCGGCAACAATAAAGCCAAATTCGAGCCCGCGAAGTTTTCCTGGATCGGCAACGTCGAACGCTCCTTCGGGGCCTGCGCGGTATGGCACGAATCGGGCCTGCGCACCTTCGACGATATCCTCACGCAGCCGGTGATCTTCGGCGCCGGCGGCGCCACCGGGGTGCAAAGCGAATTCCCCCGCGGCTTCAATGCGCTGCTGGGAGCACGCATCCAGGTCATCCACGGCTATGCCGGGGGGACCGGAGTGCTGCTGGCCCTGAAGCGTGGCGAGGTGCAAGGCGGCTGCGCGTACCAGTTGAGCACCCTGAAATCGGTCCGCCGCGATGACTGGAAGTCGGGCCGGTTGATCGTCGTGGTTCAACTCGCCAAAGAAAAAGTCCCCGAATTTAAGGGCGTGCCACATATTTATGATTACGCCAAAACGCCGGAAGACAAAAAGGTGATGGAGCTGATTTACAGCCGCGTGACCCTGGGCCGGCCCTTTGCCGCCCCACCGGCCCAGCCCAAGGCGCGGACCAAGGCGCTTCGGACCGCCTTCATGGCGACCATGACCGACCCCGCCTTCGTCAAGGGCGCGGCCCGGCGCAAGCTCAACATCGATCCCATGAGCGGCGCCGAGGTGGACAAGATGGTCGCCCACTTCATGTCCTATCCCAAGGACATCGTCGCGCGCGCCCGCGCCGCCATGAAGATCGGCAAGATCAAGAAGGTCAAGCTCAAGAAGCTTGCGGGCACCATCGCCAAGCTGACCAAGAAACGGATCAAGGTCAAAGGGGCGGACGGCAATATGCACACCTTCAAGCTGCACAAGCGCCGCTCCAAGGTGAAGATCGGCGGCAAGAAGGCCAAGACCACGGCGCTGAAGACGGGCATGGCCTGCACCTTCCGCCATTACGGCGAAAAAGACCTGGTCAAGAGGATCACCTGCAAGTGACCGCCTTGGGGGGCGGCGCGCCCGCCCCCCGCATCGGGCCGCGCTTTAGTAGCCGGCCGCGCGGTCGACGGTGGCGATCAAGGGCTCGCCTGCCTGGCAGCGCCTGATGTTCTCGATCACCACGTCAACGGCGTGCCATGCACTGCCGGTCGACGCATTGTGCGGCGTCATGGTGATCAGCGGGTGCTCCCAAAAGGGGTGATCGTCCGGCAAGGGCTCGGTGCGGAAGACATCGAGAGCCGCGCCCAAAAGGTGCCCCGAATCGAGGGCCGCTTTAAGGTCTTCCTCGACAACCAATTCGCCCCGGCCGCAGTTGATGACGTAAGCGCCCTTTGGCAGGGCGGCAAAAGCGTCCGCGTCGAGCACCCCCTCGGTATCCTTGGTGAAGGGCAGGATGGAAACCAGGATGTCGCTGCGGGTAAGGAAAGGCCGCAAGCCGTCCGGCCCGATGAAATCCTCGATCCCTTCGATGCTCCCGCCCCGGCGTGACCAACCGGCCACATCGAAGCCGAAATCCAGGAGGGCACGAGCCGCGGCCCCACCCAATACGCCTAAGCCCATGACTCCGATGCGCACCTCCCGGGGAGGCACCACCGCCAGGCGGTTCCAGCGATGAGCGGCCTGGTCGGCCTCATATCGCGCCATCTCCCGGTGGTGGCGGACGACTTGGTAGACGACCCAGGCCTTCATGGTCAACGCCATTTCCGGGTTGATGGAACGCACGATGGGAAGATGAGGGGGGATATCGGGATCGGCAAGCAGACGGTCGGCCCCGGCGGCGATCAGGGCGACGAACTTGAGGTTGGGAAAGCGCGCCACCTCGGCCCGGTCGCCCACATCGGGCCAGAGCCGCACCTCAAGCTCCGGCATCTTGGCGGCAAACGCATCAATCCAGTGCTGCGCGGGCAAGCGCCCCGGCTTGAGCAACAGGATCACGGCACCTCCCCCTCGAATCCGTAGAGCCGGGCCGGGTTGTCCACCAAGATGGCCCGGCGCGCCGCCTGATCCGGCGCCATGACGCCGAGAAGGTCCAAAAGGTCGCCCTCGTTGGGCGTGCGGCCCGGCGCGAAGGTGTTGCCGTGGGGCCAGTCGGAGCCCCAGATGACGCGGTCCGGCGCGGCGGCTATCACCGCCTTGGCGAAGGGCACCATATCGGCGAAGGGGGGCCCATGGGCGGCCTCGGCCCGGGGCGCCGCGCTGATCTTGTCGACGCAGCAGATCTTGGTCCAAAAGCGGCCATCGGCCAACAGGTCGAGCAGCAGTGCGAAGGCCGGCTGGCCGAGCCCCTCGCGGGGGTCGATCCTGGCCATGTGGTCGATCACCGTGGCCACCGGCAAACCGCGGATGAAGTCTTCATGGGCCAGCAGGAACCGCGGCTCGATATGCAGCACCAGGGACCAATCCAGCCGGGCGACGCGGTCGATCAGCTTCGCCATGGCGTCACGGCTTCCCGCCCGGTCCGACATCAGTGAAAACCGCGCGGCGCGGATGCCCGCCGCCTTGAGGGAAGCGAGCGCGGCATCGGTCATGTCGCGGTCGATGCAGGCCACGCCCAGCAGCCGGCCTTCCGAACGGGCGATGGCGTCGAGGATGGCGGCGTGATCGGTGCCGTGGACGGTCGGCTGGACCACCACGGCCCGCGCCAGCCCGGTGATCTTCTGGACCTTCCAGTAATCCTCGATGGGGGCGGCGGGCGGCTGGTAGCGCCGGGAGGCGGCGAAGGGGAAGCGATGGGGCGGGCCGAAGACGTGGAAATGGCTGTCGCAGGCGCCGGGCGGCAGGGCCCAGCCGGGGGGCCGGGTGTCGGGGTCCGGCGGCAGGGCGGCCGGCAGGGGTTCGCCCGGGGTCGCCATTTGCGCCCTACCGCCGAGGGACCGGGGCCGGAACCGGGCCTAGCCGTCGCATCTGGGCGGCATGGCGAGGAACACCTTGAGCACATGCCAGAAGCGCCAGCGGTTGAGCCCCAGGGTCGCCGCGTGGGACTGGCCGTCCATCTGGGTGAACTGCTTGTCCTTGTTGGGCAGGCGCGACCAGAATTCCATCACGTCCTCGTCGGTGGCGATGCCGTCATGTTCCGAGCGCACCAAAAGAGTCGGGCAGGTCACGTCCTCGGGCTCCACCAGGGGCAGGTTGGCGCACATGTCGATATAGGTGCCGGTGGGCACGTGGGTGCACAGCGCCGCTTCTGAATCGGCCAGCGCCACGGCGACTTCGTCTTCCGCGGTGCCGGGCTTGTCGCGGTTGAAGATGGAGGAAAAAAACGCATGGTCCACCGGCCGCTTGTTGGACGCGCGCCACTCATCGAGCCTCTCCGCCCGCTTGGCCAGGGTCGGCGAGCCCTTGCCGGTATAGACCATGGCGGCCAGGGCCAGGCGATCCACCGCATGGGGGTTGGCGGCGGCGAAACACGCGGCGCGCAGGGCGCCGGAAGAGCCGCCATACATGGACACGCGGCTGGCCCCGGTCTCTCTCGCGATCACTGCCATGGCCGCCTTGAGGTCGTCGACACCTTCGTGGACGTACGAGAAGACGCCCTCGCCCCAGTCGGAGCGGCCATAGCCCTCGAAATCCATGATCCAGACGTCGAAACCCCAATCGGCGAAGGCCTCCATCATGGAATAGCCCTGCTTGCCCGGCACCTGCAGGTCATAGCCCGAGCGTGCGGAGAACGACGAGCCGTGCACCAGGAACAAAAGCGGTAAATCGGCGACCCCCCGCGTCGGCGCCCCCACCCGCTTGCGCCAGACATGCAGGCCGACCTCGCCCTTGATTGCGCGGTATTCGGAACTCCAGTAAGCGCTCATGTGCGGCCCCCCGCCCGGCGGCGTTGCTCGATTTTCTGGCGGTCCTCCTGCTCGTAGGGGTCCAGGCGGGCGGGCATTTGGAAGAAGCCGTCCATGACGTGCCAAAAACGTTGCCGGTTGAGGCCCAGCGGCGCCACATGGGCCTGGCCGGCGATGATCGAGAACTGCTTGTCCTGGTTGGGCAAAAGCCGCAAGAAGGCGGCCAGGTCGTCCTCGGTGGCGATGCCGTCATGTTCGCCGCGCAGGATCATCACCGGACAGGTGACGTCGAGCGGGTCCACCACCGGCAGGTTGGCGCACATGTCGACATAGGTCCCGGTGGGCACTTCGGAACAGAGCGCCAGCTCGGCATCGGCCAGCGCGTCGGGCACCGCGTCTTCCGACGTTCCGGGCTGATCGCGGTTGAAGATCGAATGGAAGAATTCGCGGTCCACTGGGCGGGTATTGGTGGCCCGCCATCGGTCGAGCAATTTCGCCCGTTCGATCAAGGTGGGCGCGCCCTCGCCGGTCCACACGAAGGCGTCGAGCACCACCCGCTTGACCCTGTCCGGTTGGGCGGCGGCGAAGCACGCCACCCGGAGCGCGCCCGACGACTGGCCGTAGAAAAAGCATGCATCCTGGCCGGTTTCCCTGGCCACTACCTCCATGCCGGCGATCAGGTCCTTGACCCCCTCGGAGATGGGCGAGTTGCCGGCGGTGGCGCCGGACCGGCCATAGCCCTCATGGTCCAGGGTCCAGACGTCGTAGCCCCGGCGCGCGAATTCGTCCATCAGCGAATAATCGTCGCGCCCAGGCACCCTGAGATCGAAACCCGATGGCCCGGAAAAGGACGATCCATGCACCAAAAACAGCACCGGGCGGGGATCGGCGGCAGCGGGCGCGCCATGGTGCTTGCGGTACATGTAAAGCGAGACATCCCCTTTGGCCGCGGTGTATTCGGCACTCCATATTTCACTCATGGGCGGACTTGCTCCCGGCTGATTCCCGCTCTTGGCGGCGTGTTGTCGCTGGAGATTATCACGCGGCCCCCCTCCTTGGTTTTCCTGTAGTATTGCGCGATCAGAATACCAGAACAGGCCCCGATTGCCAGCAACCGCGCGGATCGGAGAAAGGGGGGGACATGAAAACCACCACACTGGGCGCAAGCGGCATCGAGGTGTCTTGCATAGGGCTCGGCTGCATGGGCATGACACCCATCTACAGCCCGCCCAGCGACGAGGATTCCATCGCCACCCTGCACCGCGCCATGGAGCTTGGCGTCAATTTCATCGACACCTCGGACGCCTACGCCAACGGCAAGAACGAGGAACTCCTGGCCCGCGGCCTCGCCGGCAAGCGGGACCGGGTGGTGCTGGCCACCAAGTTCGGCAATATCCGCCACCCTGACGGCAGCCGCGGCGCTTGTGGCAAGCCCGAATACGTCGCCGAG
>Ga0209988_10001327_pt1 | contig 16076 bp, 16 predicted proteins | sample N075metaG_FD_183115 | JGI IMG/M metagenome (GOLD analysis project Ga0209988, IMG submission 183115) | Deep subsurface microbial communities from Kermadec Trench to uncover new lineages of life (NeLLi) - N075 metaG (SPAdes) (version 2) | ecosystem: Environmental > Aquatic > Marine > Ocean trench... | reverse complement strand
CCGCCTGCCAATAGCTGAGTGTGGGGGCATTGAAAAGCTCGGGCAAAAGAGCGTTCCAGAGCAGCATGACCAAGGCCCCAAGAACCGCAATCAACGTCAGAAAGCAGAATAGGGTGATGGCGATTCTCCTTGCGACACGTTTGGATCTCATCTGTTCCCCTTAGCCGGTTCATCGCTCGGATTGAAATCCGTTATCGATCGGAACGTCCACCACACGCTGCCAGCCGGGTAGAAGATACCACGATGTTCAGGCATCGTCTTCCAGTGCGGCCAGATCCTTTAGCGAGATGCAGCGATGGCGAAGCGGGACACTGGGAACGCCGCGGAGGCGGAGCAGATCGGAATTAGAGGATGACGATAACCGCTACGTAGGCCACGAATAGGGCCAACGAGGCCAGGCTCAAGACGTCCAGTTGCAAGACTCGGCGAATCATCATTCATCCTCCGGGAAGTGCAGTATGCCGTCCCGGAGAGCGGCGCAACGGAAGATTTGCGCCTATTGATATAACGCACCTGCATATTTCGGCCGGCACGTCACGAATCACCGCCCCGACGAGAGATCAGCACCCTGCGCGCTAGGCGTAGTGGAGGGCTACCCAGAGCGTGAGCGGAACGACCGTTGCCCACAACAACAGCGCCTGCCAAATTACGCCGCCTCTCAGGTTCTGCAGCGTTTTACGGGTAAATTCGAGACCGATAAAGAACAGTGCGACCACGATCAGCGCCCGCGAGGCTAACTGGACGCTGTCAAAAACGATTTGCGGCACGGCCAAGTACGCTCTGGCTAGAGAGCTCAGCAGGGACGCGAGGATAAACAGGCCGATAAAACCGGGAATTCGTATTTTAGTGCCGCGGACACCGCTCAGGAGACTGAAACCGAGCGTCAGCGGAATGAGCCACAGGGTCCTGCCAAGTTTCACGGTCGTGGCGACCTCGGTGGCCTGTTGGCCATAGACCGCGGCAGTGGCCACTACCGAACTCGTATCATGGACGGCCAAAGCGGTCCAGACCCCGAACTGTGTCTGGCTCATGCTCAGCCACTCGCCGACCAGCGGAAACGTCAACAGCGCGACCATATTGAGACAGAACACGATCGTCAGGGCCAACGCCAGCTGATCAGCTCGCGCTCTGAGAATCGGACTCAGCGTTGCGATAGCGGTTGCACCGCAGATGGCCGTACCCGCTGCGATGAGCCGGAGCAAGATACTGTCGACGTTGAGCATGCGACCGAGCGCGATGCCGGCACCCAGGGTCAGGAAAACATAGAGCGTGATTAGGCCGGCGTAGTCCTGGCTGACCTGCCACATCACCCGGGCATCCAGGTTGACGCCTAAGAGCACGATCGCGGTCTGGAGCGCGACCTTGCCGTACAGACAAGCGTCATTGATCAGCAGTCGATTCAGGGCCAACGACAAACCAGCGCCGACGAGGATAGCTGACAGCGGGTTACCCCAGATAACGAGCGGCAGCAATACCACGGGGATGATCCACGCCGCCCGGTGAGAGGAGGTCAGCGCAGCGGCAATGGTCAGCGTGTCGCTATGGTCCGGCTCTGACATAACAAATCAGTATAAGTATATAACTAGAAAACGCAATGCGCTGGCTCTTGTACTGAGCGCAGCGACCGCCTGATGCCACAGGCAGGGGCTGGTGGCTAGGGACGCATCATTGAGGGTTGGCAAGAGCCGATTCAGGCGCTCCGATACAGCTTCGTCATGACAAATTCTCTGTGACCGAGCGCTTCGGCAGCCGTCAATCGTCCGTTCGCGGTCTGAATGATCATGTCGATGAGCGCATCGCCTGCTTGCGGAATGGTCATCTCCCGGCGCACGACACCCGAGACATCCACGTCGATATGCTCGCTCATGGTCCGGACCGTGCGGGGGTTACCCGTGATCTTGATAACCGGCATGATCGGGTTACCGATAATGTTGCCTTGACCCGTCGGGAAGCAATGCACCACATAGCCGGCTGCTGCCTGAAGCGTGTTGCACTCGGCTGCCGCGGATGAGGTGTCCATGAAGTATAAACCCGGGCCCTGTGCGGGGGTTTCGGCGGGCTCCAATACATCGATGTAGCTGACTTCCTTGCCGATTTTCTCGAGATTCCCGAGCGCCTTCTCCTCGATCGTCGTCAGGCCGCCGGCAATATTGCCCTTGGTCGGCTGGCTGTCCGAGAGGTCGGAGGTCTTATACGCCTCAACTACCTCATCCTGATAGGCCTGCCAGACGCGCATGAATTTTTCGCCAATTTCGGGCGTTGCCGCGCGTGCCGCGCAAAGTTGCTCAGCCCCTGTGATCTCGGTCGTCTCGCCAAAACAGCCGTAGATACCGTCCGGTATCCATTTATCGTACATGTTGCCGACCGCGGGGCAGGATGCGAGTCCCGTCGTCGTATCCGATTCACCGCATTTCGCGGCGATCCAGAGATCTGCAATACTGCATTCCTCGCGCTGTTGACCGGATGTCATATGCACGAAGTCCTTGGCCGCGTGCGACGCCGCGGCAATCGTCGCGATGTCACCGTGCTGCTCGATTGAGAAGCCCGTAACCGGCTTGCCGGTTTCGGCAATACCGTCGACGATCTTCTGCGTCCATTCCGGCTCGATACCGATCACGACGCATGCGGCGACGTTCGGGTTGCTACCCGTGCCGATCATCGTGCGAAAGTGCAGCTCGAGATCCGCACCAAACTGTAGGCGCCCATAAGCATGCGGTAATGCCAACGTACCGTGAATATTCGCCGCGACCGACTCACAGGCCGCATTGGAGATATCGTCGACGGGAAGGATAGCAACGTAATTGCGGACGCCGACCCGGCCGTTCTCACGCCGGTACCCATAGAACGTCTGGTTTGTAGACATGGTCAGTCCCTTCATTACCATCGTTTGGTTTTGAGATTGTGGGTGTGGACATGTTCGCCTTTGGCGACGGCGGCGACGATCCGGCCGACGTCGGTACCATACTTGATCGCTGTGTCGCCTTCGGCCAGATCGGTAAGGGCGATCTTGTGGCCGATCGGGACATCCTGTTTGGCCGTAAGCTTAAAGTCGCTGTTGTCTCCCGTCACGACGCAGAGCAACTCAGCGCCTGATTCGACACCCTCGACGACGACGACACCGACGTTGTCGCTCTTATCGTGGACTAGTAACTGTGGAATGCTCACGGGGCTTTCCTCCTGTTGGTACGTCAGTCATTGAACTAATATTGGTTGACAGAAGGCGTATGACCTCCTGCGCGGTCTGATTCGCCTCTTGGCGAGTGGCTTGCTCCGCGGCATCCGCATCCTTGGCTTCGGCTGCGGCGACGATCGAGCGAAGATTCTCAATACTCTCCCGAGAGCGTTCATTCGAGCGCTGCGGATGCGTCAAACCCAGAGAGCGCCATTGCCAGATCCGGGCATGTAGCGTGGCTAACATCGACGTTAGCGTTTCGCTCTGCGTTCCTTGATGCAACACATCATAGAAGCGGGTCTTGGTGTCGAGTATCTGTTCAGCGTCAGCGCTATCGTAGGCGGAGACGACCGCCTGCAACGCATCGCCGAGCTCGGTTAAGCGTTCCCGATTCGCTTGCTCTACAAAGATCCGTGCTGCGAGTCCGTATAATACCGCCCGGATCCGATACAAATCTTCGGCTTCCTCCTCGGTCAAGGCGCGTACGACCGGCCCTTTGTTAGGAATAACTTCGATCAATCGTTCAGTCTCGAGTTGCCGCAAAGCCTCGCGTATGACCGTGCGGGAGACGTCCATGGATTCGATCAGCTCCCGTTCGGTCAGCCGTTTACCCGGCGGAAGCTGGCCCGAGATGATCGCATTGCGCAGATTCTCCAGTACTTGTAGGCGCAGGGAAGCTGCTGTCTTCTGGATTTTCATGAGGGGAGGCTGGCTCATCTGCCGGTATTGTAATACCATATTACGGTATCTGGTACCCCCCCCCTGAAGGAAAGATGCGTCAATGAACTCGGATCCGGTAAAGATAGGCATCATTGGCCTCGGCCGTTGGGCGAAGGTACTCACCCGCGCGGCCTTGAAGTCCCGGAAGCTCCAGATCGTGGCCGGTTACAGCCGTTCGGAGGAGAAACGCGACGCATATCCAGCATGTTGACGATCGCCTGAACCGCAGCTCTGGACTCCCCGGTGACGAGCTCTGTCGCTGTCGGCACGTCCGGGTAAGATTCGAAGCGCTCAGCGCTCAGTGTCAGTATCGGCCGTTCATCGCCTGCCTCGATGATCGCCATCGACGCGACCAGGCAGTGATATGACCGTCGCCGTCACCCTTGATAACGGCCAGGGCGGTATCGGCATTGCCGTTGTAGCCGCTGACCACCTTCAACTCTATACCGAGCGCATCTGACAATATCGCCATGGAATAAAAATCCTCATCAGTGCCCTGAGAGGGAAAGACGAACGGGCGGTCGAGCGCCTGGGCGTCAGCGATCATCATAATTTCCGACGTGGCGCCCACGGTTAGGACTCTTGGCTCAGTGGCAGCGCGGCCGAGATAAACGAGTTGCGTGGCGTCAAACAGCACCGCCTCGTCGCGATTCTTCCGCGGTCTATCGGGATCAGGCGGTACCGAAAGCGGGCCAGTAGCTCGCGAGCAGATAGCCGACGAGCACCACAACGATTAAGGCCAGCAGCGAGGCCCAAAAACCCTTGATCAGCATCGTTTTGAGGTTGATGCCATAGCCGGCAGCGACCGCTGGTCCGCCCGCCGAGGTAGGCAGCATGAAGCCACAGTTGCCGACCGCTGCAACGATATATACGAACGGCAGCGGGTTAATATCAAGGGCTTGAAATGTGCTGATGGTGATGGGCACTGTGACAGCGATTGCCGCAGTGTTGCTCGTGATCTGCGTCATCAAGATCGTCAGGGTAGCAAACACGACGATCGCGACGAGACCGCCATCGCTGGCGTACGGGATCAGCAGGTCCGCAATATAGGCGGCGGTTCCCGTATCGCTCAGGATGCGCCCGAGCGCCGTGCCACCTGCGAAGAGGTAGAACAGCCCCCACATCATCTTGCCTTGGGCGTATTCCCACGTCATGAGACTTTCGCCGCGAGGACGAATCAGGAAACAGAGGATCGCACAGGTCAAAAATGCGAACGCCGGCCTGAATGCGGGTACTAAATCAGCATAGAGCGGCCGCGAAAAAGCTAACAGTGTAGCCACGAAGAACAGGAATAATGCCCATTTTTCATGACTGCTCATGGCACCGAGAGCCCTGAACTCGCCGATGAAATACTCTCGGGCCCCTTTGATCTCGGTGATCTCAGGTTTGAAAGCGAACCGGACATAGATAAACGTCACGACCATGATTGCGAGACTCAGCGGTAGGAAGCGTGTCACCCAGGTCGTGAACGCAAATTCTTGTCCGGTGACGGTTTCTTGAATGAACTCGATCGTCAACAGATTGGGAGCGCCACCCAGCGGAGTCATCGCCCCTCCGGCGCTGGTTCCCCAGGCAACCGCAATCACGAGTGCCGTGCCGAGATTGCTCTCCCAGAGGTCTTCGATGCCGATGAACCGGAGCATCGCCACGACGATCGGAATCATCGTCGCAGCGACGATCGTGTTCGGCAGAAACGCGCTGAGGATCATCCCGATCGCGAACCAGGCGAGAATCTGTCGCGTCGTGTTCGTGCCGATGCCGATAAGGGAAGCGAGAGCAATTCGGCGATCCAATCCCCATCGTGCCCAAACCGTCGTCATTATATTTGCCGACAATAAGAGGATGATCAACTCTGTTGCGTAGGCAGGCAGAATGCGCGCCAACGGTGCAAAATCGAACACCGAAACGATGACCAAGGGGAGAAAGCCGGTAACGGCAAGGTGGACCGGGCGCGTAATCCACCACCAGGACATCCACACCAACAGCCCGAGACTGCAGCGGATCTCGTAACTCATCGACTCGATCGGTACGAGCAGCATCAGCAAGAAGACGATCGGTCCGGCAAAGACATGGAACGTTCTTCGTCGGTCTAGACCAGGGGGGCTCCTCCCATCAGGGTTGGCGGAGCTGCCGGCAGGCGGCTCGACATTCGGCTCTACAGACACGGAATAAACACCTCGGTAGCGACAGAATCTTCTTCTCTCGAAATTACTTCGCTTGTTCACGCTCACGGTGTCAAGCTTTTTTTTGGGCGTGCGTCTTGATTGCAAACAGCCGAGCCGCTGTCTTTGTTAGACTCCCGCGTCCTTTTCATACGCATTAGACTCGATTCCGCCGCACGGCGGGTTAGAATCATCGCTTGATAAGAAAGTCTCACGCCAAGGGGAACGTATGAAGCACTTCACCGGCCGGTTACCCGGCGCAATTCTCACGGTTGCTTGCGGGCTCGCTCCGGCCTTTCTCGCCGCTCAAAATCAGTCGGCCGTGCTCGTGATACAAGGTGGCACGCTGATCGACGGTAATGGGGGGCCGCCCGTGCCGAACGCCGTCGTGGTGATCGAAGACAACCGAATTGTCAGCGTGTCCACCGTTGGGCAGGCTTCCTATCCCAACGACGCCGAGGTGATCGACGCAGACGGCAAATATATTCTGCCCGGTCTGTGGGACTCCCAGGTCAGCTACAACTGGTATTACGGCGAGGTGATGTTGAACTACGGCATCACGTCTACGATCGACGTGGGTAACTCCGGTGAGATAGCGATTCCGCACCGCAATGCCGTACAAGCCGGTATACTTCGCGGACCGCGGCCTTTTACCGGGTTGTCGAGACTGAATCGCGTTCCTGATGGCGGTACGGGTCTGGAGACGATCTTGACTCCGGCACGCGCACCTCAGTCGGTAGAAGAAGCCCGGAAACTTGCCAGCGCTTTCATCGAAGCCGGCGCCGATGTCCTGATGTTCAACGATGGTGCGATGCCGTTTGAATACTATGGTGCGGCGATCGAGGTAGCGAACCGGACCGGCACGCCGGTCTTCACACGCGCCTACGGGCCGATCTACGGGCCGTGGGAAGCCGTCGAGCAGGCATCCAGCAATATTCCGCACTCTGCCGGCATCTGGGCGGCCGTCACGAGGAACCCCCCGGAAGCAGGCGATGACAGGGATTGGCTCGATCTGTACGCGGACATGGACGAGAACAGAGCTACCGCATTGATCGACCGCCTGATAGCGAACAACACGGCGCTAACACCGACATTTCAGGCTAATTTCCGTGGCTACCCCAAAGACTGGGCGTTATTCGAAGCAGAAGATCGCCGTTTTTTCGCTGAGGCCGATACCAACCTTCTCGCCTACTATCCGTCGGCGCGAATGCAGGCGGCGCTGAGTTTCTATAATGGCAGGGGACCCGGGAGCGTGCGTGACGAGACGGCACGGCAACGAAAAATCGCAGGCTTCCAGAACGCACTGCGCTTCCACAAGATGTTCGTCGACGCCGGAGGACATCTCGTCCCCGGCGCCAACACGAACCCAAGCCGGGTCCCAGGCGAGAACCTACATCACGAGATCGCCGTTTTCGTCGAGGCCGGCGTAACCCCTATGCAAATCATTCAGGGCGCCACGAAGTGGTCTGCCGAGATGTTGCACATGGGCGACGATATCGGCACGCTTGAGGTAGGCAAACTGGCGGACGTCATTATCGTCAACAAGGATCCGTTAGCTGACATTAGAAATCTGCGCGAGATCGACACAGTGATATTCAACGGTAGTGTGGTGGAACTCGGTTACGACGTCGCCTATGAAGATCCGTTCCACCGCTCATCCGAGATGAATCCACCGGTCGAAGCGCTGCAATGGGTTACCGCATTCAAAGAAGTCGCTTTCAACGCCCGCGGATTTCGCTTCACGGGACGCCCGCCCGGCGGACCTGGCACGCCGCTACCGAACCCGGTCGAGGCGCCGCAACCGGCCATCGAAACGATTACACCGGTCATGGTCACACAGGGCAGCCCGACGACGACGGTCACGATCACGGGCTTTCATTTCGTTCGCCGTTCGCGTGTCTACTTCGATGGAACGTCGGTACCTTACCGGGCGATCAGCCCGACTCAGCTCGAAGTCACCATCGACGCCAGTCTGTTACACGAGGCCGGATGGCTGGACCTGGTAGTGAAGAACCCGCTGCCACTCAATCCGGAAATCGGAACTCCGTGGGGAAATGGGACTTCAAACAAGGCGCATCTGATCATTGAGTATCGCTACTGAATCCGTTAACCTGGATCAGGGCTCCTTGGCGCGGCGATTATCGAGCGCAAGCCAGTCGTAGTGTTGCAGCGCCAGCATGATCCAGAAGTACAACGCGTAATGCATATTATTACCCGCGGTTCCCCAGTTTTGCCGCGCAGTGTTGCCGTAGAGCAGTACGAGCATCATGACGGACCCGCCGATCATCGCCCAACGCGTAAACAATCCCAGAGTCATCATCGCCCCGAGAATCATTTCGATAAAGGGCAGGGTGTACAGGAATGCGAGCACGAGCGGCATCGGCAGATAGGTATCCGCAAACGTTTCAGCCATAGGTGTCGCCCAGGCACCCAGACCGGCCAGCAGCCGCATGAAGCCGTGGAAGAAAATATTGACGCCGATGGTGATACGAAACAGGAAATAGCCGATTCGCATGTTAGTCAGGAATCTGTCGGAGTTCAGATAAGTGTCGGATAGTCCGGGTACTGCCATCAATTACTCCTCTTCTGAGCCTCGCCGAAGGTAAAGCCTGCTTAATTCCTTGCGTACAACCTCATTCCACGAGAACAAAGCGCTGTACGCGTTCACCATTCTGGACTTCGCCGGTATAAAGATTGCCAAGCGAATCCACGGCGGTCATGTGCAGGCCGTGGAACTGCCCACCGTTGTTGCCTGCGCTGCCGACTGTCGCCACTACGCTGCCGTCGTCGCGATTCAGTATCCGCACGGTATTGTTCTGAATGTCCGGTACGATCAGGTAGCGTTGTTCGGGATCGGCCGAGAAGGCGATGCCGCCGGTAGAACCACGCTGTAGCGTTGCGGTGGCGACGAAAAACTCCTTCTGATATTGACCCTGTGTCGTCAGTACCTGGATCCGATTTCCGCGCCGATCGGCGACGTAAACAAGACCGTCGTTGGCAATGCCGATCGTGACATGACCCAGAAAATCCTCAGCCGCCGGAGATTCAGGATCGTACCGAGCGCTGGTATCCATACTGATCTCGCTTAACGGCTTACCGTAAGCGCCCCAACCGCGCCGGAACTCCAGCGTGTCCATATCGTAGACCAGGATGCGGCCGTTTAGATAATTGTCGACGACGAACAGCTCTCGCGCATCTTCATTGGCGCGGATCTCTTCGAGTCCACCGATGATCAAACCGGTCTCCGGCGCGTATTTACCTTCGGGAGCCGGATTTTCCGGGACACGTTCCAGCGCACCGACAAGTCGCCCGTCGCTGGTAAATTTACGAACCGTATCCGAGCCGATCCAAACAAATCCGTCCCGATCGACCATCATGCCATGGCCTTCCTGCGTGTCCCAGAATTGGATAACGTTGCCGTCAATATCGAACGCGATTACCGCCGGTGGCGCGACACAGCATTCGGCCGTCGGCGGATCCAACTGAGCATAGTTCTCCGTATTGCTTAGATTGCTCGGCCGATTCAACACCCAGATGTTGTCATCGTTATCGACATACAGGCCGGTCACGCCCTGCATCCACCACTTGTTGGGCAACGGCAACTTCGGCCAGGTTGGATCGAACCTGTAATGCGGTGCTTGCGCCTGCGTCACCAAGGTGCCGAGTAAGAAACAGAGACTAATCGAGGCGATGGAAAATGTTCTTATTGTCATTTGACGTTTTTCTTCCTGCGTGAGACCGTGCGTCAATCGAGTCTAGTTTCCCTCGAACAGAGCTGTCAATGGGTCCACCGTGTGGGCCCAGAAGTGGTGACCCGCTGTTCACCGGGCTAAACTCCGTGGCGGCAAGCTTTTTGGAGATAGAACGGTTCGCCGACTGATAGACGGACCGGGGTCGAGCGTTCAACGGCAAGGGAGCAAGATCATGAAACGTCGCGAATTTATTGGCGGGCTGAGTAGCGGTGCTGCGGTGGTCGCCTGCACACCGCAAACCGAGACTCAGAGCAACACGCGTTCCACCGAGCGTGCCTCCTGGAAAATGGTGACCACCTGGCTCCCGAACTTCCCCGGCCTTGGCACCGGCGTCAACACACTCGCTCGATATATCGGGGAATTGAGCGGTGGCCGTTTCGAGGTACAGGTCTATGGCGCGGGAGAGCTGATTCCTGCGCTTGAGGTATTCGACGCCGTCTCACAGGGATCGATCGAGTTTGGTCACGGCGCAGCCTACTATTGGCGGGGTAAATCGCAGGCGGCTCAACTTTTCGCAACTATTCCGTTCGGCATGAACGCGCACGAGATGAACGCCTGGTTATATTACGGCGGCGGACTAGAGCTGTGGCGCGAAGTCTATGAGCCTTTCAATCTGTTGCCTTTTCCTGCCGGAAACACCGGCGTCCAAATGGGAGGCTGGTTTAACAAGCCCATCGGGAGTATGGAAGATCTCCGGGGCTTGAAGATGCGAATTCCCGGAATTGGCGGAGAGGTCCTGCGCCGAGCCGGCGGCACGCCGGTTAATCTGCCGCTAGCTGAAATTTTCATCGCGCTGCAAACGGGCAGCATCGATGCCACCGAGTGGGTCAGCCCCTACAACGATCTCGCTCTTGGTCTAAATCAAGCGGCGCGCTATTACTACTACCCCGGCTGGCAGGAACCAGGGCCGACGCTGGAGTGCATAGTCAATCTCGATGCCTGGAACGCGCTGTCAGAGAATTTTCAGGCCATCGTTCGAATTGCCTGTCAGGCGACCAATATCGACATGATTTCTGAATTCATGGCGCGCAATCCTATTGCGCTCGCGCAACTGGCTCAGGACGATTCTATACAAATTCTGAAATTCCCAGACAGCGTGCTGGTCGGTCTCAAGTCGCTGACCATGGAGGTTCTGGAAGAAATCGCCGCTGAGGATGCGATATTCGCCAAAGTCTGGGCGTCGTATCGAACGTTCATGGAGCAGTCCCGTCCGTGGCAGGAGATCTCTGAGCAGGCCTATCTCGCTACGCGGGCACTATAGTCTCCGGCATCGAGCCTGGACGTTATTCATGATTTGGACAGCTTGACTTGCTTTGGCTGATAGGATGATAGCAGTCTCCGCGATTAGGTGCAGCACGAGAAACAGGATGAATGGACACGGCGCATTGAGAATCGTTGTCCTTCTATTGTCTTTGCTTACCGTACCGCTGCTCGCACATCACGCGAATTCTGCGTATGACAGAACTCGGTCAATTTCGGTCTCAGGCACGGTAACAAAGTGGCAGTTTATCAATCCTCATTCCGGCCTTTGGATCGAGGTCATGGATGAGCAAGGAATCGTCGAAAAATGGTCAGGCGAGTTCCAGGGCACGCTGGATCTTTATCGCCACTTTGCCTGGAACAAGAATACCTTCGTACCGGGCGAGGAGATTACATTGACCGGTTACCCATCTAGAAACGGTGCCAATTCGATGGGAGTTCGGAGCGTGACTTTTGCGGACGGAAAAATGACCGACCTCAGAAGTGCGCCCGATTGACCTTTGGCGACCCGGATCCGCGCTGCGAGACGCGGCAGGAGTAACACCTTGCGAAGAGGAGAATTGACTGTGAGAAGTCGAAGCGTAAGTGTCGCGATATATCTGAGCCTGTTCCTCGGCGCGTCCGCTGCGTATGCTCAAGTCGCAGCCACGGCACCACCGGATCTGTCAGGCGTTTGGCAAAAAACGTTCTCCAATGTAGACCCGTTGGTTGCGGATCCGCCTCTGACAGACTGGGGACGGGAGCGCTTCGAGTTAGCCAAACCAATCCACGGGCCGAGAACCACCTCTGCAACCGCATCGAATGCGGCAGAGTTACAGTGCCTCCCAATGGGCATACCTGCCACTTATTATCGACCGCGCCCGTTCGAAATATTCCAACTTCCCGACCGCCTGTTAATGCTCTTCGAAGTCGATCATTTCTGGCGTGTCATCTATATGGATGGACGCGAGTTTCCCGAAGTTCCCCTCCACACCTGGAACGGTTACTCGATTGGGCGCTATGAGGGCGACACACTCGTGATCGAGACCCGCCAGTTTATCGGCTGGGAATCGGAGCACAATCAGCGTTGGCTGGACCGGCTCGGGTATCCGTTTAGCGATGCTTTGCGGCTCGTAGAACGCATTCATCGCGTCGACCATGAGTCGCTGGAGAATGAGATAACGATCGACGACCCAATCGCGTACACAAGGCCATGGGCAGGCACATTAACTTTTAGACTCAGAGACTTCGAGCTAGCGGAGTTTATCTGTCAGGAACTCATGCTTTCGGACTTGCCGGAGATGCGACCGGGTCAGGAGTAGCCTGGCCTGAGCAGCTCTTGGACTATGTATATCATCCTATCCGGCACGCCTCAAAGACGCAGATGAAAATCGGGATGTCTAACCATTCTATGGCGGCAGGATGCGCGATCCTATTCGTGTCGCTGTTCGCAGTTCCGCTATCGGCTCACCACGCAAACTCCGCCTATGACCGGACGAAGAGTATTTCGGTCTCCGGTACCGTCACCAGATGGCAATTTATCAACCCGCATGCCGGAATTTGGCTGGACGTCACCGATGAGGAGGGTAACGTGCAGGAATGGGCCGGAGAGTTTCAGAGTATTCAGGATCTCTACCGGTTCTTCAAATGGAATAAGGACACGTTTCAGCCGGGAGATGAGATCACGATTATCGGTAACCCGGACCGAAGGTCGGGACGTCACTCGATGTGGGCAGGCGTCGTGATATTCGCTGATGGCAGCAAGATTGACGTCAGAAATACTCCCGAGTAGGTGCGCAGCGGGCAAGATAGATCGATGCCGTCACGGCAGAATGACGCTAATAACAACAACGAGGAATCCGATGACTGCAAGCTCAAAGTATCAGCGACCGACGAAGTGCGCGCGAAACCTTGTGCGACCAGTCGTCATATTGAGCAGTGTTTGCTGCGCCGGAATCGCATTGCCCATCGCAACGTCCCAAGCCCAGGACGTCCCGGTGCCTATCTATGAGGTCGATGCGTCCTGGCCCAAAGTTCCGTTGCCGAATAACTGGCTGATACAGGCGATCCCAGTCATGGTGACCGATCACGACGATCACATCTGGGTGCTGAGTCGTTCACGTGACTTGAAACCGGATGAATCCATGGCGGCCGTGACGCCGCCTCGCGGCGACTGCTGCGCCGCGGCACCGGAAATTTTACAGTTCGATACCGACGGTAATTTACTCAGCGCCTGGGGCGGACCCGATCATCATCCGCTGTGGCCGTCAAATCCGCACACGGTAGTCGTCGACAGAGAACACAATGTCTGGGTGTCCGGGCGTGGGCGCGGCGACGGAATTCTAAAATTCACGCGAGAAGGGGACTTCATTTGGGACTTCGGCCATCGGGGACCGAGGCCGGTTCCTGGAGAGGATCTGCCGCCGTTAGTGGAAAACAATCAGGACACCGACACGATCCCGAACGGTGTCTTTATCTTTACCCTCGATGAAGACGCGCGCGAAATCTACTTGGTGTCATGGAAGCGTGTCCTCGTCTATGACATGGACAACGGTGATTTCAAGCGCGGCTGGGGTGGTCGCGGCATGCCACTGAACGAGATCACGAATGACCCTATACCGCCTTATGACTGGCGATCGGGGCCCCCACCCCTGGTCGATCAGTTCGTACCGGCACTGCATTGCGTCCACATCGCGGTGGACGGTTTGGTCTATGTCTGCGAACGTGGCACCAACCGTATTCAAGTTTTCACCAAACAGGGTGAGTTCTTATCAGAATTTCAGGTCGCACCGTCAACGCCATCCCGTGGCTCGGAGTGCGGCGGCCCCGGTCATGCGACCTACGGAATGTGTGGCTCGACCTACAACCTGACGTTCTCTCATGACGAGGGCCAGCAGTACGTCTTGACCGCAGACGGGACCAACCATCGTATCTGGATCAACGATCGCTTCACCGGAGAGGAGGTCGGTCAGATCGGCAGCCTCGGCCGGAATGCAGGGCAATTTTACTGGATCGATGCGATCGCCATGGATTCTTACGGAAATCTCTATACCGGTGAAGTGCACTACGGCAAACGAATTCAGAAGTTCGTGCTCCAGAACGGTGACGGGGTACAGCGGTTTCGTCCCCATGATTAGTTAGCTGCACGGAGAATCAGCTAAATTCCAGGATGCCCCGAGGCTGCTGTTCGCCCGCTCGAGCTACCGGTAACCTTTCCTGCGACGAAACATGACAAAACCGACCGTGGCCACGAATAGCACTGCGTAAATCGACAGCAATGTTCGTCCCTGGCCGACCGAGAGCAAACTACTTCGATAGAGTTCCTCTTCCGCCTGGATGAGCCTGCTCACGTTATCGGGTATCGGCATCAGTGCAATCTGAGTCACCTTGGATTGGATGATCGACTTGTTATCCAAAACCGTGGTCACGGAGTCTAGAAGTGTCTGGGTTTGGCGGGGCATGTTCGCATCGATTCGCAGATCCCGGCCGAGAGAGACAAGTAAGAAACGCGGATTAAATTCTTCGACGCTAGCGTCGCCTGTTGCGTAGGCGAGCGTGCCAACCACGAGTTGAGACGTCTCGGCTGCGGCTCTATCCATCCGGATTCGCCGCATCTCCGCGATAATCCGGGGACCGGACTCTTGAATGAACGTAATGCTTTCCAGGTAGACAGCTTGCTCCGCGAAGAACTCCGTTATCAGGGGCTCGGTCTGATTCACTATTCTGGTGTAAGCCTCGTAGCGATCCAGATACGGGTCCTGCTGGCTGCCGCTATCGGTTCCTTGAGGCATGTAAGTGGACAATCGCTCGGGGCTCTCCGCCACACGAGCCGCCAGCGTTCGCGCGTTCTCGCCTGGATCTTCGACACTCGCCCACGCTGACTCCAGAGTGGTTGTCAGAGAGCTGAAATCCTCCGCAGTGCGCTCAAGGTCTGCGATAGCCGCGAGATGGGCAGCGTGCACTTCGTCGGACACGGGGCGAGACTGAAGTAGGAATATCCCCAGTGGCGCCGCCAGTCCGATGAGCAAGATACTTCGCTTCATAACATCCGGTTTACGTAATGGGGGATAGGTACCTTAGGGAAAGCGGCAAACACTTACAGTGACTGGCTTCACAGAGCCCACTGCTGACCCGCCGAGCGGCCGGATTATGTCTAATCAGTAACCTTTACCGGCTCGCGTTTGCGCCTGTCACGGTCGGCCTGTTGAACCTCCGAACGAAGTGCTTTTTTGTCCTTCATTCGTCTCGCGGATTTCGATTTCTCATGCCGGCCACCCTTTCCGAGCAGGGGCGAGCGTGCGACAGGATTCCGAGTCTTCTTAGTCATGGGCGGGAGATCGGGCTAACGACGCACACAGAGCGTCACCGAAGGGCGGCTTTACCCGAAGGCAGTAACTCGAGTTCCTCTTTAAATCTATGAAAGCCACCTGTATAGAGAGGAATTCGAATGGGCGACGTAAAATTGGCTCCCCGGGCCGGACTCGAACCAGCGACAAGTTGATTAACAGTCAACCGCTCTACCAACTGAGCTACCGGGGAACAGTGCCGAAATCGGGCCAGCGCATTTTGCAAGAACACGCCGAGCAAGTCAACATTTAATGATAAATAATATATTATATATCATGTATTTATAAGATATTCCCACAATATACATTAATTACATTTACTTGCCTCAGCGCTCTATTCCCAGCGACGGGTCACGGCATTACTCGGCACACCAGCGTGGTTGTCACACCGCCCCGATAAACTCGGCAATCCGATCAAGCGCCGTAGACAATGTCTGCAGGTCGGCTGCGAACGACAAGCGCAGGAAGCCCGCTGCCCCAAACGCCGAACCCGGGACCAACGCAACACCCGTCTCCGCGAGTAAATCTTCACAGAAAATCACATCATCGGCGACGGCTCGCCGTTCGATTGCCTCCGTGACATTCGGAAAGGCATAGAAAGTGCCATTACCCGGACGACATTCGAAACCAGGCAACTGGTTGAGCCGCTCTATCACAAAGTCGTGACGTTCCTTGTAGACGGCGC
>Ga0209988_10001325_pt1 | contig 16086 bp, 11 predicted proteins | sample N075metaG_FD_183115 | JGI IMG/M metagenome (GOLD analysis project Ga0209988, IMG submission 183115) | Deep subsurface microbial communities from Kermadec Trench to uncover new lineages of life (NeLLi) - N075 metaG (SPAdes) (version 2) | ecosystem: Environmental > Aquatic > Marine > Ocean trench... | reverse complement strand
ACCACCGTGCAACTCAGCCATTACCTTCGTCAACGCTGCCGTTAATGTCGTCTTGCCATGATCTACGTGACCAATCGTGCCTACATTTATGTGCGGCTTGGTGCGTTTAAATTTCTCTTTGGACATGAGTCAATCCCACTTAGTCAACAATGTTTTTTTACCTGATTATTAACGACATCACTGCAGAAACCAAAGTCACTACAAATGATGCCGAAGCTTTTTAACTTGCCTTTTTCATTAGGACGTTAGCCACATTACCCGGCACTTCGCTGTATTTCAGAAATTCCATGGAATAAACCGCCCGCCCCTGGCTCATTGAGCGCAAGTCAGTCGAGTAACCGAACATCTCAGCCAAAGGTATCTCGGCACGAATGACTTTTCCTGACGGCGAGTCTTCCAATCCCTTTGGCAATCCCCGACGGCGATTCAAATCACCCATCACATCGCCCATGTAATCTTCCGGTGTTACGACCTCGACCTTCATAATTGGCTCAAGGAGTACCGGATTCGCTTTGAGCGCTCCCTCCCTGAAGCCCATCGAGCCAGCAATCTTGAATGCCATCTCGCTGGAGTCAACGTCATGATACGAGCCATCGTAAAGAGTGACCTTCACATCCACGACCATATGCCCGGCGATCACACCGTTTTGCAATTGTTCCTGAATGCCCTTGTCGACGGCGCCGATATATTCTTTCGGCACAACGCCGCCAACGATTGCATTGACAAACTCATATCCTGCACCGCTTTCCTGTGGCTCGATCTTGAGGTATACATGCCCGTACTGGCCTCGGCCTCCCGTTTGCCGCACAAACTTACCTTCCTGTTTCACGCTCTTGCGAATCGTTTCTCGATACGCAACCTGTGGCTTGCCGACATTGGCCTCCACATTGAACTCGCGTTTCATACGCTCGACGATGATTTCGAGATGCAGCTCTCCCATCCCGGAAATAATGGTCTGGCCCGACTCCTCATCTGTGTGCACACGAAACGACGGATCTTCTTTCGCCAGCTTTTGCAGTGCGATGCCCATCTTTTCCTGATCAGCCACGGTTCTGGGTTCTACCGCAACCGAAATTACGGGCTCTGGAAACTCCATGCGCTCGAGCATTATGATGTGCTTCGGATCAGTCAGTGAATCCCCGGTCGTAACATCCTTCAGACCTACTGCGGCCGCAATATCTCCGGCACGAACTTCTTTAATCTCTTTGCGATCATTTGAATGCATCTGCAATATACGTCCGATGCGTTCTTTCTTGCTTTTGACCGGGTTGTATACGGTGTCGCCGGAATTCAGGACCCCCGAATACACGCGGAAATAAGTCAAATTGCCGACGAACGGATCGGTTGCAATCTTGAATGCCAGTGCTGCGAATGGCTCATCATCGTCCGCTTGGCGCTCACCTTCGGTCCCATCGTCAAGGATTCCCTTGATCGCCGGCACATCTTTGGGTGACGGCATGAAGTAGACAACTGCATCCAACATTGCCTGGACACCCTTGTTCTTGAAGGCCGAGCCGCACATTGCGACAACGATTTCACCGGTCAGGGTTCGAGCGCGCAAACCTGATCGTATTTCTTCATCCGTCAACTCGCCGGATTCCAGGAATTTGTCAAGGAATTCCTCATTGGCCTCAGCCGCAGCTTCCAGCATTTTTTCGCGCCACTCCTGTGCCTCTGGCAGAAGCTCTTCAGGAATGTCCCGTGCCTCATAGGACATGCCCATATCAGCCTCATCCCAGTAAACAGCTTTCATGCGAATGAGATCGATGACGCCTGCAAAATTTTCTTCGGCCCCGATCGGAAGCTGTATGACAACCGGGTTCGCACCCAGTCGTACTTTTACCTGCTCTACAACACGCAGAAAATCCGCTCCGACGCGATCCATCTTGTTGACAAAAATCATGCGCGGGACGTTGTACTTGTCTCCTTGTCGCCACACCGTCTCAGTTTGTGGCTCCACGCCGCCAACAGAACAGAGCACGGTAACGGCTCCATCCAGCACTCGCAGGCTGCGCTCAACTTCAATTGTGAAATCGACGTGGCCCGGAGTATCAATAATATTGATGCGGTGTTGTTCGAACTGCTGGTCCATGCCTTCCCAGAAGCAAGTCGTCGCCGCGGATGTAATGGTTATGCCGCGTTCCTGCTCCTGCTCCATCCAGTCCATAACGGCCGCGCCATCATGCACCTCACCTATCTTGTGCGAGACGCCGGTGTAGAACAGCACGCGTTCCGTGGTCGTCGTCTTGCCCGCGTCAATATGGGCCATGATGCCGATATTGCGATAGCGATCGATAGGTGTAGTGCGGGGCACGTTACTTGTCCTGAACTCAAGCCCGGTCTACCAGCGGTAGTGCGAGAATGCCTTATTGGCTTCCGCCATACGGTGGGTATCTTCTTTCTTCTTCACTGCAGTGCCCCTGTTATCAGCGGCATCCAACAGTTCATGAGCAAGGCGGTGTGCCATTGATTTTTCACTGCGCTTGCGGGCAGCATCGATCAACCAGCGCATGGCCAGCGTCTGTCGACGTGACATACGAACCTCAATGGGCACCTGATAGGTCGCGCCACCAACTCGACGAGATTTAACCTCGACAACAGGCTTAACGTTGTCGAGCGCCAATTCCAGCACTTCGATGGGCTGCGCTTCTGCATTGGTATTCTTTTCGGATATGCGATCGAGCGCACCGTATATGATGCGTTCCGCAACGGATTTCTTGCCGTCATTCATGATCATGTTCATGAATTTGGCCAATAATTCACTACCGTATTTCGGATCCGGTAAAATTGTGCGCTTCGGCGCCTGTGCTCTTCTAGACATGTGTTTATCTCTTTAAATTAACCGGATTATTTTGGACGTTTGGTGCCGTACTTGGAACGACCCTGCTTGCGATCAGCAACACCTGAACAATCCAGCGTGCCGCGAACAGTGTGATAACGCACACCAGGCAAATCTTTTACTCGACCACCGCGAATCAGGACCACCGAGTGCTCCTGCAGGTTGTGGCCCTCACCACCGATGTAACTTGTTACCTCGAAGCCATTGGTCAGCCGTACACGGGCTACCTTTCTCATCGCTGAGTTCGGCTTTTTCGGTGTCGTCGTATAAACGCGCGTACAAACGCCGCGTTTCTGCGGGCTCGCCTGCAATGCAGGAACCGTGCTTTTTACCGCCTTGGATGAACGCGGTTTGCGTACCAATTGATTTGTTGTGGCCATGGGCCCTGTTCTCTTTTTAAGTCATGTACAAAAAAGCACTCACAAGAAGTGCACGAAATGCGCGTCAATTGCCGCGCACGCTCAACGGCCGAATCCCTTCCGATTCAGTCCGCGAGTTCGGCGTAATCATCAGAAAAATCCTAAAAATCAGAATCTTACGATCATTGCGCCCCGAGTTGTAAAGGGCTCGCCAAAAGCGAGCCCTTTGGGCTAAGGGCGGGCATTGTATTGACGGCCGCGATCCGGTGTCAAGCCAATATCCACAGCCGACTGTACCAGAACAACAATGTCGAGGCCGGTTTGCCCTCCGCAGCTGTCGCAGTACCTGAACAACTATGTCGAGGCTGGATTGTCCTCCGCAGCTGCCGCAATTATCTCCTCGGCAACCACAGCTACCTCAGCAGCCTCGTCTACTTCAGCCGGCTTACTTGTAAACTCAGCCTCTGCCTGCTCCTCGAGACTCGCCTGGGTCTCCAGCTCCTGCAGTTGCGTCGCCAGTTCCTGCTCGCGTATCCGACGCCTTTCCGCATGGTGCGCAAAACCTGTTCCAGCCGGAATCAGACGGCCAACGATTACATTTTCCTTTAACCCACGAAGATCGTCCCTCAGACCTCGAACGGCCGCCTCAGTGAGCACGCGGGTTGTTTCCTGGAACGATGCTGCTGAAATAAAGGACTCTGTCGCCAGCGAGGCCTTGGTAATGCCCAGCAGAATTGGTTCGACCGTAAGCGGCTCTTTGCCCTGCGCGACCAACTTCTCACTGACCTCAAGTGAACGCGCCCTATCGACTTGCTCTCCTCGCAGAAACTTACTGTCCCCCGGGGATACGACCAGGACTTTGCGCAACATCTGGCGAATGATTACCTCAATGTGCTTGTCGTTGATCTTCACACCCTGTAGGCGATAGACGTCCTGAATCTCACTGATCAGGTAGCCCGACAGCGCCTTGACACCCTGCAATCGCAAAATGTCATGCGGTGTAGGCTCACCATCGGCAATAATTTCGCCGCGCACCACTTGCTCACCTTCGAACACATTCAGATGGCGCCATTTTGGAATCAGGTTCTCGTGGCTCTCACCGGATTCGTCGGTCAGCACAAGGCGGCGTTTGCCCTTGGTTTCTTTGCCAAAACTGACGGTGCCAGTGTGCTCAGCCATAATTGCAGGTTCTTTGGGCTTTCTGGCTTCGAACAAATCGGCAACCCGCGGCAGACCACCGGTAATATCACGGGTCTTCGATGAAGCTTGCGGAATACGTGCGATCACGTCACCCACAGCGACCTTCGCGCCATCGCTCATGCTGATGATGGCCCCTGTCGGAAGCGCATAAACGGCTGGAATTTCCGTATTCGTAAAGAAAAGCTCTTTGCCGTCGTCATTCACCAGTTTGGCTACCGGGCGCAGGTCCTTGGCAGAACCCACGCGCTGCTTGGGATCAAGCACAATGATGCTGGTCAAACCAGTGAACTCATCGACCTGTTCCGAAACCGTAATGCCGTCAACAAAGTCCTCGAATTTCAGGTTACCCGCAACCTCAGTGACAACCGGATGAGTATGCGGATCCCAGGTCGCGACAACCTGCCCTGGCGACACGGCATCACCGTCCTGCACAGTAATGGTCGCGCCATAAGGCAGCTTGTATCGCTCCCGCTCACGACCGTGTTCATTGAATACAAGAATTTCACCCGAACGTGACACTGCTACAAGGTAGCCCTTCTTGTGCTTGACGGTCTTGATGTTGTTGAGTTTTACGACACCGGCGTTTTTCGTCTCGATGTTGTTCGCTGCGGCAGATCGAGAAGCAGCACCACCGATATGGAACGTACGCATGGTCAACTGCGTGCCCGGCTCGCCGATCGACTGAGCAGCGATAACACCAACTGCCTCACCAATATTGACGCGCTTGCCTCGCGCCAGATCACGACCGTAGCATTGCGAGCAAATACCGTAGCGTACTTCGCAGTTAATCGGTGAACGAACAAGCACGTTATCAATCGACAACTCTTCCAGTCGTGCAACGCTGGCTTCATCAAGCATCGTGCCAGCATCGAAAGCAACCTTGTCAGTACCCGGAATCATTACCGGCTCTGCCAAAACACGGCCGAGAACACGTTCACGCAGCGGCTCAACAACTTCGCCGCCCTCAACCAGGGGTGACATCGAAACGCCCTTGCGAGTCTCACAATCTATTTCTGTGACCACAAGATCCTGGGCTACATCAACCAGGCGGCGCGTCAGATATCCCGAGTTAGCTGTCTTCAGAGCAGTGTCGGCGAGACCCTTTCGAGCACCATGAGTTGAGATGAAGTACTGCAGTACATCAAGGCCTTCACGGAAGTTGGCAGTAATCGGCGTTTCAATGATGGAGCCATCTGGCTTCGCCATCAATCCACGCATACCGGCCAGCTGCCTGATTTGCGCTGCGGAACCTCGAGCACCGGAATCGGCCATCATGTAGATGGAATTGAAAGATTCATGGTCTTCTAACTTGCCGTCGGCATTCCTGATCTTTTCCGTACCCAGCTTGTCCATCATCGCCTTGGCGATCTGATCATTCGTACGCGACCAGATATCCACAACCTTGTTATATCGCTCTCCCTCGGTAACAAGACCCGAAGAGTATTGCTTCTGAATTTCTTTCACCTCGAGCTCAGCCTCGGCCAGGATTTTATCCTTGTCATCCGGAATAATCAGGTCATTGATACCGATAGAAACACCGGAAATTGTCGCGAAGCGGAAACCGGTGTACATCAACCGATCAGCAAATACGACGGTCTTCTTCAAGCCAAGCAATCGATAGCACTCGTTGATTACGTTCGATATGGCCTTCTTTGTCATCGTACGATTGATCAGTTCGAAGCCCAGGCCATCAGGTAACAATGCCGACAACAATGCGCGGCCGACCGTTGTGTCCACGATCTTGATCGCGGACTCTGTATTACCCTCATCGTCCGTTTCATAAATTTTCACACGCACTTTCACGATTGCCTGTAAAGCAACTGCCTTGCAATCGTAAGCGCGACGGGCCTCATCGACATCCGAAAATATCATGCCTTCGCCCATGCTGTTGATCCTCGATCGGGTCATGTAATAAAGACCCAGTACTACATCTTGTGAGGGGACGATGATCGGATCGCCGTTTGCCGGTGAGAGAATATTGTTTGATGCCATCATCAAAGCACGCGCTTCAATCTGTGCCTCAATCGACAGAGGCACATGCACAGCCATCTGGTCACCGTCGAAGTCAGCGTTGAACGCTGTACAAACGAGCGGATGCAATTGAATGGCTTTGCCTTCAATCAGGACTGGCTCAAATGCCTGGATGCCCAGGCGATGCAATGTCGGCGCCCGGTTCAGCATGATCGGGTGCTCGCGAATGACTTCTTCCAGAATATCCCAGACTTCGCTGCCTTCACGCTCTACCAGGCGCTTCGCTGCTTTGATCGTCGTGGCTTCGCCACGCATTTGCAGCTTCGAGAAGATGAACGGCTTGAATAGCTCAAGCGCCATCTTCTTGGGCAGCCCGCACTGATGCAATTTCAGCGTCGGTCCAACCACGATGACAGAACGGCCGGAGTAATCGACGCGCTTGCCGAGCAGATTCTGGCGGAATCGACCCTGCTTGCCCTTGATCATGTCCGCGAGTGATTTCAACGGCCGCCGGTTGGTCCCTGTGATCGCACGACCACGTCGACCGTTATCCAGCAACGCATCGACAGATTCCTGCAGCATGCGCTTTTCATTGCGCACGATGATATCCGGAGCATTGAGCTCCAGCAGGCGACGCAGTCGATTGTTACGATTGATCACTCGGCGATACAGGTCATTCAGATCCGAAGTCGCAAATCGACCGCCATCAAGCGGTACGAGTGGACGCAGATCGGGTGGCAGCACCGGCAGGACAGTAAGAACCATCCATTCGGGCTTGTTTCCGGACTCGATAAACGATTCCAGCAACTTCAGGCGTTTTGACAGGCGCTTGATTTTCGTTTCCGATTTCGTTGCACCAATGTCTTCACGCACCTGTACAACTTCACGTTGCAGGTCGATCGTGCTCAACATTTCGCGAACAGCTTCAGCGCCCATACGAGCGTCGAACTCATCGCCGTATTGCTCGATCGCTTCGAGATACATCTCGTCGGTCATCAGCTGACCGCGCTCCAGAGGAGTCATGCCTGGCTCAACGACAACGAATGCTTCGAAATAAAGCACGCGCTCGATTTCACGAAGCGTCATGTCGAGCATGAGCCCGATTCGAGACGGAAGTGATTTCAGGAACCAGATGTGTGCCACAGGACTTGCCAGATCGATGTGTGCCATTCGTTCACGGCGTACCTTGGTCTGGGTTACCTCAACGCCACACTTTTCGCAGACAACACCGCGATGCTTCAGGCGTTTGTATTTCCCGCAAAGGCACTCGTAGTCCTTGATCGGGCCGAAGATTTTGGCACAAAACAAACCATCACGCTCAGGTTTGAACGTACGGTAGTTAATGGTTTCCGGCTTCTTTACTTCACCGAATGACCATGAGCGAATCATCTCCGGCGACGCAAGACCAATTCGAATTGCGTCAAAATCCTCGACAGGGTTCTGGTATCTAAATAGCTTCAGAAGATCTTTCATCAGTCTGTTTCCAGTTCAATGTTGATTCCCAGCGAACGAATCTCTTTAACCAATACGTTAAAGGACTCGGGCATGCCGGCATCCATCTCGTGCTCACCGTCCACGATGTTCTTGTACATCTTGGTACGCCCTTGCACGTCATCCGATTTCACTGTCAGCATTTCCTGCAGTGTGTAAGCAGCGCCATAGGCTTCGAGCGCCCAGACCTCCATCTCACCAAACCGCTGTCCACCAAATTGGGCCTTACCACCCAATGGCTGTTGCGTAACGAGACTGTATGGTCCGGTCGAACGCGCATGCATTTTATCGTCAACCAGATGGTTGAGTTTGAGCATGTACATATAGCCGACGGTGACGTCGCGATCGAATGGCTCGCCTGTGCGGCCATCGGTCAGACGCGACTGACCCGACTCGGGCAAATCAGCAAGTTTCATCAGGCTCTTGATCTCTGCCTCGGAAGCACCATCGAAAGCTGGTGTCGCAGTCGGCAGTCCATTGACAAGGTTACCGGCAAGCTCAAGAATTTCAGCATCACTGAATGACTCGAGGTCTTCTGTCTGGCCACCGCTTTTGTTGTAGACCTCGTCAAGGAACTGGCGAATCTTGACCGTAGATTCTTGCGCTTTAAGCATCTTGTTGATCTTGTTGCCGATGCCCTTGGCCGCCATGCCCAGATGCGTCTCGAGTACCTGCCCCACGTTCATTCGAGACGGTACGCCGAGCGGATTAAGCACGATATCGACCGGAGTGCCATCATCGAGATAAGGCATGTCCTCAACCGGTACGATGGTCGATATCACACCCTTATTGCCGTGACGGCCTGCCATCTTGTCGCCCGGCTGAATGCGCCGTTTGACCGCCAGGTAGACTTTAACCATCTTCAGCACGCCAGGAGCAAGATCATCGCCCGCCGTAATCTTCATTTTCTTTTCTTCAAAGCGGTCATCGAATTCGCTGCGTTGCGTTTTCAGACGCTCCGCTGCTTTTTCGAGTTGCTCATTGGCGTCGTCAGTTTTCAAGCGAATCTCGAACCACTGTTCGCGCGGAACTTCAGCGAGATAACCGGCAGTTATCTTGCTGCCTGCCTTCAACTTGTTCGGGCCACCTTGCGCCATTTTCCCGGTGAGCATTCTCTCGACGCGCTCGTAAACATCTTCTTCAAGAATTCTGAGGGTGTCGTCGAGATCCTTGCGAACGCTTTCAAGCTCCGATCTCTCGATCGATAACGCGCGGGAGTCCTTTTCAACACCATCACGAGTGAATACCCGTACGTCGATAACCGTACCGTCCATGCCCGGCGGGACACGCAATGAAGTATCTTTAACATCCGATGCTTTCTCGCCAAAGATTGCACGTAGAAGTTTCTCTTCCGGCGTCAGCTGCGTTTCACCTTTAGGCGTCACCTTGCCGACCAAAATATCGGAAGACTTCACTTCAGCACCAATGAACGCGATTCCGGACTCATCGAGCTTTGCAAGCGCGGAATCGCCAACGTTTGGAATATCCGATGTTATGTCTTCCGAGCCCAGCTTGGTGTCACGAGCCACACAGGAAAGTTCTTCGATGTGAATGGTCGTGAAGCGGTCTTCTATAACCACTCGTTCCGATATGAGAATGGAATCCTCAAAGTTGTAGCCGTTCCACGGCATGAACGCGATCATCAGGTTCTGACCCAGCGCCAGCTCACCCATGTTCGTCGATGGTCCATCAGCCAGCACATCATTCTTCTGGATCTGATCGCCTTCTTTAACCAGCGGGCGCTGGTTTATGCAGGTATTCTGGTTGGAACGGGTGTACTTCGTCAAATTATAAATATCGACACCCGATTCCGATGCATCCGTCTCGTCATCGTACACACGTACAACAATTCGAGAGGCATCGACGGAATCGACTTTGCCGCCTCGTTTGGCAATAACCGTCACACCGGAGTCGATTGCAACTGTTCGTTCCATGCCGGTACCTACCAGGGGCGCATCTGTGCGCAATGTCGGTACAGCCTGACGTTGCATGTTCGAGCCCATCAGTGCTCGGTTAGCATCATCGTGCTCAAGGAACGGTATGAGTGACGCAGCCACAGACACGATCTGCCGTGGAGAAACGTCCATGTAGTCAATATCCGCGGGTGCAGCCACCGTAAATTCGTTATTGTGGCGAACTGCGACCAGGTCTTCGGTGAACTTGCCTTTCTTGTCCAGCACCGCATTTGCCTGTGCGATAACGAAACTGCTCTCTTCGATCGCGGACAGGTAATCGATCTCTGCAGTGGCTTTGCTCTTGGTTACTCTGCGATACGGTGTTTCCAGGAAGCCATACGCATTCGTTCGGGCGTAGACCGCGAGCGAGTTGATCAGACCAATATTCGGACCTTCAGGCGTTTCGATCGGGCAGACGCGACCGTAATGGGTCGGATGCACATCGCGAACCTCAAATCCGGCACGTTCACGGGTCAGACCACCTGGCCCAAGCGCCGACACGCGACGTTTGTGGGTCACTTCCGACAGCGGGTTGTTTTGGTCCATGAATTGCGACAACTGGCTTGAGCCAAAGAATTCCTTCACCGCTGCAGCAACCGGCTTGGCGTTAATCATGTCCTGCGGCATGAGACCTTCCGTCTCAGCCTGGTTCAAACGCTCTTTGACTGCACGTTCAACACGCACCAAACCAACGCGGAATGCATTCTCTGCCATTTCACCGACGCTTCTTACGCGGCGGTTGCCGAGGTGATCAATGTCGTCAACCGTACCGTTACCGTTGCGGATATCGACCAGGGTTGTCAACGTATCAAGAATGTCGTCATTATCGAGAATGCCGCTACCTTCCGAACTGTCCCGCCCAACTCTGCGATTGAACTTCATTCTGCCTACGGCAGAGAGGTCATATCGATCAGAATTAAAGAACAGATTCTGGAAAAGATTCTCAGCGGCGTCCTTGGTTGGTGGCTCGCCCGGACGCATCATGCGATAAATCTCGACCAGCGCTTCGAGGCGCGTCGTCGACGGATCTATTCTGAGCGTGTTTGAGATGTAGGGCCCACGATCCAGATCATTCACATACAGGGTGCGGATTTGCTCCACTCCCTTTTCAATCAGTGTTTCGATCAGTTCGATGGTCAGTTCATCATTCGCTGCGGCCAGCAGTTCACCAGTCTCTGTATCCACAATATCGTGCGCGAGCACCTTCGTTTCGAGGTACTCCATCGGCACGATAAGGCGGTCGACCTTGGACTGACTCATATCCCGCACGTGCTTCGCAGTGATTCGCCGCCCTTCTTCGACAATCAGCTTGCGACCAAGCTTGATGTCAAAAGTCGCCGTTTCCCCACGCATGCGTTCGGGCACGAGACCCATCCGAATTTCTTTTTCAGAAAGGTAGAAATCATTTGTCTCGAAGAAGATGTCCAGCATCTCTTCGTCATTGAGCCCAAGCGCTCGCATGATGATCGTTACCGGTAATTTCCTGCGACGATCGATGCGCGCGAATACGCAATCTTTCGGATCGAATTCGAAATCGAGCCAGGAGCCGCGATAGGGAATAATTCGCGCGGAGAACAGCAGTTTGCCCGACGAGTGAGTCTTGCCCTTGTCGTGGTCAAAGAAAACACCCGGAGAGCGATGCAGCTGTGAAACGATAACGCGCTCTGTACCGTTGATAACAAACGTACCGTTGTCGGTCATCAATGGCATTTCGCCGAGATAAACTTCCTGCTCCCGAATGTCTTTCACTGGCTTGGGCGTGCCACTGGCTTCCCGATCATAAATAACCAAGCGAACCTTGACACGAATTGGCGCCGCGTAAGTCAGGCCACGCATCTGGCACTCTTTGACGTCAAAAACCGGCCGGTCCAGACGATAAGACACATACTCGAGAGCAGCATTTCCAGAATAGCTAACTATCGGAAAAACAGTCTGAAACGCTGCGTGCAAACCGATATCGGTTCGCTCAGCGATGTCTACGCCCTGCTGCAGAAACTTATTGTAAGAATCCAGCTGAATGGAGAGCAGATACGGAACTTCCAGAACAGTCGGCTGCTTGCCAAAATTCTTTCGTATTCGCTTTTTCTCAGTGAATGAATAGGCCATTCGAATTTACCTTCGCTTGAGGTGGCTGTTTCCCGACATGCTCTTTATGCAAGCCGAGTTACCGCTACCGCGTTCAAATCTTTAATTTTGACCCGGCAAATGCACAGCAGGACATCTTCCTGCCAGGCATACGCCGAGGTACACAAAATACTCAGGTGCAAACAAGCAGCCCGGCGAGAATTCCCGCCGGCTGCCTTTTGACTTGCGGAACGAATCCACTAGTGTCAATTACTTCAATTCGACGCTAGCACCAACTTCTTCAAGCTGCTTTTTGATTTCTTCCGCATCTGCTTTTGATACGCCTTCCTTGATCGTTGAAGGAGCACCTTCAACCGTGTCCTTGGCTTCTTTGAGGCCCAGACCGGTGATCGTGCGTACTGCTTTAATTACAGCTACCTTGGTAGCGCCAAAGCTCGTCATTACAACATCGAACTCATCTTTCTCGACAGCAGCTTCGGCATCACCACCGGCAGCGGCAGCAACTGCAACCGGTGCGGCGGCAGATACGCCCCATTCCTCTTCCAGCGCTTTAACCAGCTCAACCACTTCCATAATTGGCTTCGCGCTCAACTCTTTGATCAGATCTTCATTTGACAATGCCATGTCAGTTTTCCTTTAAGTCAATATCCTGAATCAGGTGTAAATATTAATTTCAGTAATGCTCTTTACGCTGCTTCCTGGCTGCCACGCGCAGACAATGTCCGCGCGAGCATGGCCGGTGGTTCAGCAAGCGTGCGTACCAGTTGGGTCATCGGTGCAACCATCAAACCAAGCAACATTCCACGAGCCTGATCGAGCGTTGGCAAATCAGCCAATTTCTTGAGATCAGAACCCGGCAACAGTTGCCCACCGATGGATAAAGACACAGCTTTCAGAGCGTCATGCTCTTTGGCGAAGTCATTGATAACCCTGGCAGCAGCACCCGGATCTTCTTTTGCAAACGCGAGCAGAATCGGCCCCTTGAGCGTGTCTTGCATACACTCAAATTCGGTGCCTTTGATGGCCCGGCGCGCCAACGTGTTTTTTACGACACGCAGGTAAACACCGGAACTTCGCGCGTTTCTGCGCAATTCCGTCATATCCGCAACAGACAACCCTCTGTATTCCGCCGCAACGGCTGTAATAGAGTCGCCTGCAACCGCGTTTATCTCTTTGACAAATCTTTTCTTGTCTTCGAGTCTTAATGCCATGAATTTCTCCTGGCTTACGGTCACACAATGAGCAGAAACGATCTCTGCCCTCCCTCTTTTATCCTTGGACGTCTTGCCGGACTTCTCCAACAAAAGCCCTGAAGGACCTCATCGAGATAGCGACCATCACCAGATTTCTCTGACTCAGGTAACACCATCTGCGTAGGCAGAATGTCAATTAAGACCAGCTGTCACACCGATCACCTACGGTCTTCGACGATCACCGGGTTTTGCCAATCTGCCAGATCACGTTTCCGCAACTAACAAAATCGACCGCTCCGGCCTATCGCTGCCCAGGTCTTGTAACTACCTGGACTGCAAATTCATTCAGGCGTCAACGCTCGCCCGATCAATTCCGACTCCGGGGCCCATTGTCGAGGACACCGTCAGCTTCTTTAAATACGCACCTTTCGCAGATGCCGGTTTTGCCTTCTTCAGGTCTGTCAACAACGCAATAAGGTTTTCCTTCAGCGCCGAGACTTCGAAATCAGCACGACCGATGGGGCAATGAATGATGCCCGCCTTGTCTGTGCGATATCTAACTTGGCCAGCTTTGGCATTTTTTACCGCAGTTTCAACATCCGTGGTTACCGTACCCACCTTCGGGTTTGGCATCAGGCCTCGCGGCCCGAGAATCTGTCCCAACTGACCGACGACACGCATTGCGTCCGGCGTCGCGATAACGACATCGAAATTCATCTCGCCGCCCTTAACCGCCTCGGCAAGATCATCGAATCCCACGATATCCGCTCCGGCCGCTTTCGCCTTGTCAGCATTTTCACCCTGAGCGAACACGGCAACACGGACTGTCTTGCCCGTACCGTTCGGCAACACTGTAGAGCTTCGAACGACCTGATCTGATTTACGCGGGTCCACACCGAGATTGATCGAAATATCAACACTCTCCTTGAACTTTGAGTTCGCAAACTCTTTAACCAGATTCAGCGCATCGTCAATCGGGTAAACGCGGGTTGAATCAACTTTTTCACGCGCCAGTTTCCTGCGCTTGCTTAGACGTGTCATTAGTTCACTCCCTCCACATCAATTCCCATGCTGCGGGCGGTGCCAGCAATCGTGCGCACAGCAGCATCCATATCAGCAGCCGTCAGATCCGGCATTTTGGTGGTTGCGATTTCTTCCAGTTGCGCGCGATTTACCTTTCCTACCTTGACGGTGTTCGGCGTGCCAGAACCCTTCTTGAGGCCCGCCGCCTTTCGCAGCAAGACAGCCGCAGGCGGTGTCTTTGTAATGAATGTAAAGCTGCGATCGCTGTAAACAGTGATTACAACCGGAATTGGCAGGCCAGCCTCTACGCTTTGCGTTTCAGCATTGAATGCCTTGCAGAATTCCATAATGTTCACACCATGCTGTCCCAGTGCGGGACCAACAGGTGGACTTGGATTTGCCTGGCCCGCAGGAACCTGCAGCTTTATATAGCCAGTAACCTTCTTCGCCATCAATCTTTCCTCTCGAGTTCAAACGCCGGGTTAGGGCTCCTCGTCGTATGTTTAACATCGTGATCGCGCCTGAAGCTGCTCTTACGATGCCTGTTTTGCAAACTGTCGGGCCCACGAATACCGAGCACCCAATAAATGTTCTATCCCTTCTCGACCTGTCCGAATTCCAGCTCCACGGGCGTAGACCGACCCAGGATCTGTACTGCCACCTGCAAACGACTTTTCTCGTAATTCACTTTTTCCACAACACCCGAGAAATCGTTAAATGGTCCATCGGTAACACGAACCACTTCACCCGGCTCAAACAGCACTTTGGGCCGTGGTTTGTCGACGCCTTCCTGAACCCGCGCCAGAATTTGTTCTGCTTCAGCTTCGGTAATCGGTGCCGGCCTGTCGCTCGAGCCACCAATGAAGCCAAGTACTTTCGGCACTTCCTTGACCAGATGCCAGGTCTCGTCATTCATTTCCATCTGAACCAGAACATAGCCAGGAAAGAACTTGCGCTCACTACGGCGCTTGCTGCCGTCCCGCATCTCGACAACTTCTTCCGTCGGGACCAGAATCTCGCCAAACTTCTCCTCAAGGCCGTGTAACTTGATACGGTCCTCAAGAGAGCTCTTCACCTTGTGTTCGAAATTCGAATAGGCGTGAACTATGTACCAGCGCAAGCCCACAGAATCCGCTTTTTTGACATCCGGAGCGTTCAAGTGGCTGCTCCGACCAGAGATCTCGTAATCAACAACAAGACCGAATCAAGCCCCCAGAAAAACAGGGCCATTATCAGCGTGAATACGAAAACAGCTATGGCGGTCTGGGTCGTCTCCTGCTTTGTTGGCCAGATGACTTTGCGGATCTCGATCCGCGCGCCCTGAACAAACGCCCAAAGACGCCTGCCTTGTGTACTCGTCATTGCGATGGCAGTGCCACCGGCAAGACCACCAAGCACCATCAGCACACGAAGTGGCAACGACACCTCGAGGTAGTAATAGTAGCCGTACAGTCCGCCGACAATTGCGCCCGCCGCTACCAGGAGCTTCAGTATGTCGAGTACACCGGACTCACTGGTTTGTTCTGTTGCTGTAGTCACACATAATCCTGTAATAAAAAAGTGCCCACTTACCGGGTCACCGACCTCAATGTTGACGTTGCGCCAGTTAATTCAACCCACTGCCCAACGCCTGACCTGGCAGTTGGCAGGCCAGGAGGGAATCGAACCCCCAACCTGCGGTTTTGGAGACCGCCGCTCTGCCAATTGAGCTACTGGCCTTTTACAAATAAACCCTATTTCTAACGCACCATTAAAGTAAAAAACAATCGTTCACCAAAACTGAATACCACCAATTACAAAAAAACCCTATCTAAACGTCACCAACAATGACCAAATAAATAGTCATCGCCTGTAACCAATAAGAGCGCTAATCTGGATTCGCGACACGCAGTGCTTATCCACTTTTGCGTTCCACTCCCGCCAAACAAAACAAACACCGCCTGGCGCCAAACTCTACCCACGCTGACCAA
>Ga0209988_10001323_pt1 | contig 16097 bp, 15 predicted proteins | sample N075metaG_FD_183115 | JGI IMG/M metagenome (GOLD analysis project Ga0209988, IMG submission 183115) | Deep subsurface microbial communities from Kermadec Trench to uncover new lineages of life (NeLLi) - N075 metaG (SPAdes) (version 2) | ecosystem: Environmental > Aquatic > Marine > Ocean trench... | reverse complement strand
CGATTGACGAAGCGCCCCATGGCAACCCTCTGGTTACACAGACATTCGGCAGCGTATCGCGTGACGCTTCAAGGACGAATCCAGCCTAGCTGCAGACTCCGTGGCGCGCGAACGCACTAGTAGACACCTGGAATGAACCGGTACTTCACCTTCTCACAGTACGCCACGTAGTCCGGATCACTCCGCAGGTGTCTCTCCTCGGTGATCGCCCGCAGGAAATAGATGCTCGTCCACCCAGCCATGAAGACCGGGGCCAGTGGAACGCTGATGAAGACCGGAAGGAGCGTGATCCACCAATGCGCCAGCTTGAAGGCGTAGTGCGGGTGCCGAATGAACCGATAGGGGCCCCCGGTGACGATGCCCCGGTTCGTCAGATTCGAGCACTTCGACCCCAACGTCGCAACTGCCCACAACATGATGAGCAGGCAGCTGACCATGGTCACCCGGGCAATGAAGTTGGGCACCACACCACCGAAATCGACCAGATCATTGAGGTAGTCCCATGGATAGTTCTTGGGTGCGATAGCCGTCAGGCCGACGATGGGCGGATAGCAGATCAACGTGCACGCCCAGCCCATGACGGTGGGTTCCACCGACTTGATCTTGTTGTTCAGGAAGTCTGCCTGGACCAGATAACCGAAGGCGTAGATCACGGTGAAGATCGTGTAGATCACCACGACCATGAACGGAAAGACGTGCTGATTGAAGGTCCTCATGCTGATCGGGCTCTGCATGGCAGGGCTCCATCCTGCGACCACGACGCTCCAGTTCATGTAGGCGAACTGGAGCATCGTCGGCACGAAGAAGACCTTCACGACGACGATGAGAACCGCCAGCTTCTCGTTGGGACGCACCACGCCCTGGGCGCGTTCCTCGGGGCTCAACTTGCCGAGGGCGTCCGACAGAAATCGAACCAGTGCACGAAAGAACAGCTGGCCGCTGGAGAAATCGCCGCGTTTCGAACCCCGCACCAGCACCGGGATCTGCCCGACAGTGAAGACGACCGAGATCGCGATGAGTAGGAATTTGACTTCTGGGCTGAGGAAATTGATGTAGAAGCGGTTGACGTTGTAGAAGAGAATGGTCAGCCAGATGAGCGTGGTGTTCGCGACGAAGTTCGACACGAACAGTGCCATGTACTTCTCGCTTGATTCACGGGCGCTGACCTGACCGGACTCCACCGACATCAGCCCCGAGGCGCCGGATTCAACTCAAGAGTCTTCACCTGGCGAGACTATGTCAACTGAACGGGCTCGTCGACGTCGATCATCTCTTCGGCGACGACATCGTACCAGTAGTCGGTGCCCCCGAGCATCAGCTCGTACTGCTTTCCGCGACGCAGGTACAGGGTGGAGTCCACTTCTTCCATGTATCCCATGCCGCCGAAGATCTGGCTGCCGATGTCCATGGTTCGCGACACGGTCTCGGCCGAGAAGGCTTTGGCTTTGGCCACGTAGCCGCGCACCGGGCGCCCGCGATCCATGTTGTACGCCGTGAACATCGTCAGGGTGTCGGAGCCGAGGATCTCCATGATGAGCTGGGCCAGGTAGCCCTGGATCGACTGGATCTGACCGATCGGCCGGCCGAACTGGACACGCTGTTTTGCGAAAGCAGTCGCTTGTTCGTGCAGCTCGAAGGCCGCCCCGTTGGTGAACGCGGCAAACGCCAGGGCCGCCCTTTGGAGGACGGGCTCCAGATCCGTCCAGGCATCGTCCACCCGACCGAGAACGTCTTCCCCGGGAACGCGAACGTCGCTGAACGAGATCTCATAGTGGTGGTCGCGGGCCATCGTCGGGGTGTGGATGACCTTGATGCCGTCCGTCTTGGCGTCCACCAGGAACAGGGTAAGTCCTGTTTGATCCCCCACGGAACCGGACGTGCGCGCCACTACCAGCAACCGATCGGCCGCCGCCGCATACTCGACGAACATCTTGGTGCCGTTCAGGACGTAGTCGTCAGCGTCGGGGCGGGCGTCGAATTTGATTGCGCCCGGATCGAAGAATCGCGAAAACTCCTGGTAGGCGAATGCGACGATCATCTCGCCGTCGATGATCAGCGGGATGTATTTCTTGCGCTGCGCGTCGGTTCCCGCATTCGCGATGGCGGTTCCCGCGATCACGGCCGTGGGAATGAACGGGGTCGGACAAATGTGACGACCCAGCTCCCGCAACAGGATGGTCAGATCGAGAATTCCCAGTTCCAGGCCGCCGTGATCCTCCGGCAGATCCAGCCCCAACCAGCCCAGTTCGGCCATCTGCCTCCACATGTCGCGGCTGAAACCGAGATCGCCCTTCTCGATCTCGCGCACGAAATCCATGCTGCACTCTTCGTCCATGAAGCGGCGAGCGCCGTCCTGGAGTTGACTCTGCTCGTCGGTCAGCTTCATGTCCATCAGAGGATCTCCCGGTCTTCCAGAATTTTTCGGATCAGCTCGGCAGTACGGGCTTGCTCAACGGATTCGGCAGGCCCAGCATGCGCTTCGCGATGATGCTCTTGGCGACATCCACGCCGGCCGCCGCCACCTTGCAGTGGCCGGCCATCAGGCCTTCTTCGACGATGTAGCCGTCGAGTCCCGCGTGCTCGGACCCACCCACGAGGAAGCCGAAGGGGCCCATGATCTCCTGGGCCAGCTTGCACACTTCGTCCTGCATGCACGAGCCCCAGGCCTTGTTCATGGCGGCTTCGACCGACGGCACCCGTTCCGCGGCGATGCAGATGCAGCGTCGCTCGAGCATGTTGCCGACCTCGATGCGGGTGGCCATGCGGCCGATCTTGCGACGCACCGACTTGTCGTCGTAGAGTGGACGATCGCCGTCGTAGTCGAGCGTCTTGAGGTAGTCGAGGATCGTATTGAAGCGCCGAGTGTGCTGGGCAGCGGCAATGATGGCGAAGCGCTCGTAGTCGAGCGCCTGCATCATGTAGTAGAAGCCCTTGTTGAGGTCTCCGACCAGACGATTCTTGGGCACCTTGACCTTGTCGAAGACGACCTCGTTGGTCCGCTCGGCCGTAGTCGTGCCAATGCAGTACATGGGGTTGATCGACGTACCGGGCGAATCGACATCGACGATCAAGATGCTGATGCCCTTGTGCTTGGGTGCATCGGGGTCGGTGCGCACTGCCATCCAATGCCATTTCGCAAAATGGGCGGAGGTGATGAAGAGCTTGGTTCCCGTGACTTCGAAGTGGTCGCCCTTGTCGATGCAGCGCGTCTGGAGGCTGCCGATGTCGGTTCCGGCGCCGGGCTCCGTGTAGGTGATGGACCACTGGCCCTCGTTGTTGAAAATCTTCGGCAGGAACTCCCGCTTCATCTCCTCACCGGCTTCGTGGAAGATCGTATTGGCGATCGTTCCGATGTTCTTGCCCACGATCGGAGCATTGGCGCGTTCCAGCTCGGTGTTCAGGATGAATTGTGCGAGAGGGAACGGACTCGGGGATCCTCCATATTTCTCCGGAAAGCCCAGACCCAACCAACCACGGTCCTTCATCTTGTCGACGAAGGCTACGCGTTCTGGCGTATTGATGAACATGCTGCCCTTGACTTCATCGGTCAGCTCTTCCTCAATGAACTTGCGGACTTCCTGTCGGAACGCTTCTTCTTGGGGAGTCCAGTCGAGTTCCATCTCACTCTCCTGTCGATCAGTGGACACGCCATCGTGCGGCACATAGATTAGCCGGCGCCAAGATTTTGGCCGACCCACCGAGCCGGCGACCCCCAAGGGGCGTAGCAAATTCGTTCGAAGAGGAAACAGTCCATATGACGGAAGAAGAGTTCAGGACGATTCCCGACTCTGTAAAGCCGGAGAACCGGAAGCGAATTCTCGAGCTGGCCGTCGCCAACGAGAAGGAAATCTCCGACGTCGAGTGCTGCGAATATTTGATTCGCCACTGGAATGAAACCGTCGAGGACGGAAATCCCCTCTACAACGACCGGGAGTATGCCCGGAGCCGGGGGTTCAAGGACATCATCGCCCAACCGGGAATGATCATCTGTACGCTCGTCTTGCCGTACCGCTGGCCCACGCCGAACGGGTTCCACAAGACGCGACAGCTGCTGCATTTCGAGGTGAAGGATCTTCTGGAACTGCCCGTGGGCATCCTGGCAAACTACGAGACCTTCTTCTACAAGCCCGTCGAGATCGGCGACCGCCTCAGCAGCACCGGCCGGTTGGTAGACATCTCGCCCTTCAAGCAAACCCGCCTGGGAGGCGGTTACTTCACCAAGCTCGAAACCAGCTACTACAACCAGCGCGATGATCTGGTCTCTGAGGCTCACACCAACTTGTTCTCATATGGTGGCACGGAGACGACGCGCGGAGAAGAGGACGCGGCCAAGGACGCAGCAGCCCAGACCAAGCACTCCACGCCGAGCAGCTTGGAGGACCAGGCTCCAAATCCGCCGCCTCCCGGCGACTGGCTCAACGGCGGTTGGCACAACGGAACCGAGGAGATGCTCGAGTCCTGGCGAACCGGCTGGGCACCCCAGCCGTGGGTCGACCGATACTGGGAGGACGTCAACGAAGGCGACCCGCTGCCCGATCTGATGATGCCAATCACGGTGACGCGCTGCGCCTTCATGGCGTCGGCCAGCCGTGACTTCGCGCCGCAACACCACAACACCTGGTACTGCCACAACAAGAGCCAGGTCCGCGAGATGTTCCTGGGAACCCACTTCAACCTGGGAATGCTGTCGCGTTTCATGACCGACTACGGCGGTCCGCTCAGCACCGTGCGTCGCATCCAGCTCCAGATGATGCGAATCATCGGAGCCGGCGAGGACTACATGATGTCGGGCGCCATCACCCGGAAGTGGGAAGAGGACGGCGAGAAGCGCATCGACATGGACATCGCCATCCAGACCCAGCTCGGGCCGGCGTATCGTTGCAGCGGAACCCTGGCCCTGCCCTCCAGGCGGTAGAGATCAAGGGGTAGAAATCGCCTGCTCCAGGGCGTCGATCTCCGACGAGGCGTAGCCGATTTCGGCCAGGACGTCGCGTGTATCTTGCCCGACCGCGGGCGCGGGACGTCGGAGGGTGCCGGGTGTCTTCGACATCCTGAAGAGGATTCCCACCTGATCCTCGAAGCCTTCGCCGAGCTCGGCCCCTGAGAGGATGGCTCCCCGCTCTCGGTGGTTTCGGTCGGCCATGACCTCATCAAGCGACAGAACGGGGGTCACGCACGTCTCTTTGAACATGAGCAGCTCGGTCCACTCGTCCCGCTCCCGGGTTCGGAACACTTGACGCAGCTTCTGGATCTGCGCGCCGGCCTCGGGCGAGCCGGGTTTCACATGTTGATGATCCGCGAATTCTTCGACGCCGATCAAGCGACAGAGGTTCGCCCAGAACCACGGCTCGAAGGCACCGACGGACAGGTACTTGCCGTCCTTGCATTCGTAAATGTTGTAGTAAGCTGACTCGCCCGACAGCGTGGTCTGGCCGCGCCGCGGTGAGCGACCGGTTTCGACGGCGTCGTTCAGCTGAAGCAACATCATGTTCAGCAGCGTGTCGACCATGGCGAGGTCGACGTATTGCCCTTCACCGGTTCGTTCCTTGTGGAAGAGCGCCATCACGATGCTCAAAGCAGCGCTGATGCCTCCGGCATCATCGGCAATGGCGTTGCCGGGAATCTTGGGCGGTCCATCAACGTCGCCCGTCATGTGGAGAATTCCGGTCAGGCCCTGGTAGTTGAGATCGTGGGCCACGACCTGACTGTAGGGACCCTCCTGACCGAAGCCCGATAACGAGACGCAGATGATGTCGGGCTTGATCTTCGAAAGGGTGCCATGGTCCAGGCCCAGACGTGCCGCGACGCCGGGCCGGAAGCCTTCCACGACCACGTCGACGCTTGCCACGAGCTTCTCGAGAACTTCGCGCCCCTCAGGCTTCTTGAGGTTCAGTCGGATGCTGCGGGTATTGCGTCGAATCACATCGGGAACGACCAGCTCCTTGCCGCCCTTGCTGGGCGGCTCCAGCTTGATGATGTCCGCACCGAAGTCCGCCAGGATCTGGGAGCTGTGGGGGCCCGGACCGAGGCGGGCCAGGTCCAGGATGCGTACGCCCTCGAGAGGTAGCTTGGGTGTGTTCTCCATGACGTCGACAGGATCGCATAACGCTGATAATTGTTGAACAACCGGGGGATTCGACCCGCGAGAGCCCCTTTCCCTCGGGTCGGGATCTGGCAAGATCTCGCTACGCGGGGCCAGCGGGCGAGACCGTGCAGCGACGCGTCTTCCAGATCGAGCTGATCAAGCCGTCGCACTACGACGACGATGGCTACCTGATCCAATGGCGGCGGGCCTGGGTGCCGTCGCCACCAATGCGGCCTTGCTTGGGTATGGCCTGCGCATGTGGGCCCTGACCAAGCGGATCCAGTACGACCCCGCGACACGCAACTACACGGACGCCGCACTGGCGCCTGCGCCCGATGACGAGCTGGAACTGCTGAAACCCCTGGCGGCCGCACCGGCATCCACTCGGATCGAGCGGGGGAGCGGGCCGCTTCAGACCGCGCCGTAGAATTTCGGCGCGGTGATCAGGCGGCTGGACGACTCGTCAATCGATCAGACCGGTCGCTCGCCGATGATCGTAGCGCGCTCCATGATGCGCCTGGCGGGCCAGTAATCCGAGGCCGCGTAGTGCTGCACGGCACGGTTGTCCCAGAAGGCGACGCTGTTCTTCTCCCAGTGGAAGCGGCACTGGTACTCGGGAACGGATGCTTCGCGACACAGCCGCTCGATCAGCACGTCGCTCTCAGCCACATCCATGCCCACGATGTGACTGGTGAAGATGCGGTTCACGTAGAGGATCTTCGCACCGGTCACGGGGTGGGTTCGCACCACCGGATGATGGGCTGGCGGGTACTCTTTCTGGCGTTCCGCTCGGGTCTCCGCGTCCATCATTGCGCCGAACGACTGCGTGAAGTCATGGACGGCCACAGCGCCGTCGATCCGCTGCTTGAGGTCGTCGGGTAGCCCCTCGTAGGCGGCGTTCATGTCGGCGAAGAGCGTGTCGCCCCCCACCGGCGGCACTTCGACCGCTCGCAGCACGGAGCCCAGCGAAGGCACCTCGCGCCAGCTGACGTCGCTGTGCCACTGATTCTCTACGCCGACCGTCTCGTCGTCCTTGGCGAAACGGATGACCCGGCTGTCGCCTTCCTTGGCCGGAAGGAAGGGGTGATCCTCCAACTCGCCCCAGCGCTCCGCGAAAGTGACGTGCTGTTCGCTCGTGAGACCCTGATCCCGAAAGAAGAGCACCTTGAACGCGCAGAACGCATCTTGGAGCTCGGCGAACGTCTGCTCGTCGAGCTCACGCAGATCGATGCCCCGCACTTCGGCGCCCAACACAGGCGAGAGGGGAGCAACGTCGAAGTTCTCATAGCGCTTGGCCGCGAGCCTCTCCGTGTGCGGCTTCAGGAAGCGGCGGGGTCCGAAGTGGTGGCCACTCAAATCCATGCTGTTCTCCTCGGCCGAACAGGATAGCGGACAGCGGTCAGCCGGCTGAGTCGAGGGAGAACCCCTCGTATCCCTTCTCCGCGACTTCGTTGCACTTCTGCACGTAGGGCGGAAAGCCCAGATAGGGCATGAAGACGCGGGGCTTGCCCGGCACGTTTGCGCCGAGGTACCAGGAGTTGCAGGTGGGGAACAGGGTCCCGTTCGCCACCTCGTTCACGTGCGCGACCCAGGCGTCCTGTGCCTCCTCGGTCGCCTCGATGCAAGCGTAGTCGTGCTCTCGCATGTATTCGACGCAGTCCGCGATCCAGTTCACGTGTTGCTCGATGGAGGGAATCATGTTCGACAGGACGGAGGGGCTGCCGGGGCCGGTGATGGTGAAGAAGTTCGGAAAGCCGGCGACGCCGAGGCCCAGGTACGTTCGCGGCCCCTCTGCCCATTTCTCGCGGAGCGTCATGCCGCCACGGCCCCGGATGTCGATGCTGAGCAGCGCCCCCGTCATGGCATCGAAGCCCGTGGCAAAGACGATGGCATCGAGCTCGTACTCCTCTCCGTTCGCACGGATCCCATTACGTGTGATCTCTTCGATCGGCGCTTTGCTGACGTCGACCAGGGTTACGTTGGGTCGGTTGAAGGTTTCGAAGTAGCCGGTATCAACGCACAGTCGCTTGCAGCCGACGACCAGGTCGGGTGACAACAGCTCCGCAACGGCCGCGTCCTTCACCGTCTCGCGGATTTTCTGGCGCAGAAATTTCGCCGCGGTGTCGTTGGCTTCCCGGTCGATGAGCAGATCCGAAAAGGCTGCCACGAAGCCGAGTCCGCCGGTGGCCCAGCGTTCGTCGTACTCGCTCTGCCGCTGCTCGGACGTCGACTCCAGGGCCTTGGCGAGATTGAGCTTGAACCCGGCACCGAAGGGCAGCTGGCTGTTTCGTTCGCGGAAGCCAGCGATGTCCGCCTTGAACTCACGCACCCGTTCCGGATCGAGGGGACCGTTGTGTGCGGGCACCGAGTAGTTCGCAGTCCGCTGGAAGACGGTGAGGTGACTCGCCTCCTGTGCGATCAGCGGAATCGACTGGATCGCGGAAGAACCGGTCCCGATCATGCCCACCCGTTGGTCTGTAAAGTCGACACCTTCATGGGGCCAGCGACCGGTGTGGAACCAGGAGCCCTTGAAGCTGTCCAGACCCTTGAAGTCGGGCGTGTTCATCGAGGACAGGCAGCCCGTCGCCATGATGCAGAACTGCGCTGACACCACGCCGCGATCGGTTTCCACGCTCCAGCGTCCCGTCGTCTCGTCGAAGGTCGCCGAATTCACTCGGGTGTTCAGCTCGACGTGCGGCAGGAGATCGAAGCGCTCCGCGACGTGCTCGACATAGCGAAGAATCTCAGGCTGGGTGGCATAGCGCTCGCTCCACTCCCAGTCTCGTTGAAGCTCTTCCGAGAACTGGTACGAGTACTCGATGCTCTCGATGTCGCAGCGCGCGCCCGGGTAGCGGTTCCAGAACCAGGTTCCGCCGATGCCGCTGCCCGCCTCGTAGGCAATCGCCTCGAGCCCGGCCGACCGCAGGCGGTGGAGCATGTAGAGCCCGGCGAACCCGGCGCCGACGATCAGGACATCCAGCTCTCCGAGTCGTTCACTCTCGCTTGGCTTGGCTCGTGCTCGATCCGGCATGCCTCGGCCTCTCTGGGTAGACGTGTGACGATACCGGACCCGGTCCGAGGAGACCCTTTTCCACCCCACCCGATGCTGAGGACGACCTTCGGACATGTTGAGGGGCGCGCCCAGCTCTTCATTGTGTCGACCTGCCGGGCAGCCTCACCGCCTTCCGGTCGAAAGATGGGCATTCCCTCTCCATCCAGCCGGTCTCATCACGTAGACTTCGAGGTGGATGCGCTGCGCGTCGGGAGGGAAACGCATGGAATCCAACACTCCGGAATCGACCGTTCAGGTCTTGTCCACCGCTGCGCAGCTCGTCGTGCCGCGCCACGCGGATGCTGGCGCGCTTTGGCTGAGTGCGGCCAAACTCCACGAACTGACCGGCTGGCAGCTCAAGCCCGAGGGGCTCTGCAAGGACGACGCCTGCGTTCCGCTCCCGAAGGGCGAGGAACCGATCATCGAGGCAGGCCGCGTCTGTGCGTCGCGGCTCTGGGAACGTCTGGAACGGCCCATGCTTCACGATGCCGCTCGCTCGGTCTGGTTCCTGGGCGAAGACGCCAAGGAGCGCGCGCGCCAGCTGGCCTCTCTCGAGGCTCCCGACTTCACGCTGCCCGACATCGAGGGCAAGCTTCACAGCCTTTCCGACTTTCGCGGACAGAAGGTCCTGCTTGCGACCTGGGCATCCTGGTGAGGCTGCCGCCTGGACCTGCCCGTGTGGCAGGCATTGTTCGAAGAGCTTCAGGACCAGGGGTTCATGGTCGTCACTGTTGCCATGGACAGCCGTGGTGTCGACGCGGTGCGTGGACCGATCCAGCGTGCGAAGACGACCTATACCTCGCTCGTCGATCGCGACCACGTCGTGGCCGAGCTCTACAACATGGTCAACGTGCCGCAAGCGGTCTGGATCGACGAGTCCGGCAAGATCGTGCGCCCCACCGAAGTCTCGGGCTTCCAAGTGAGCTTCAACCTGCGCAAGGTCCAGCGCACGCGCAGGCACTACCTCGACGCCATCCGCGACTGGGTCGAGAAGGGTCACGAGAGCGAGCACGTTTTCTCGGAAGCCGAGGCCCGCGATCACCTGTCCCCGTTTACCGCGGAGATCGCCCTCGCACACGCCAACTTCCACCTCGGTCGGTACCTGTGGGAGCGAGGCGATCGCAGCGAAGCAGCGCGCTTCCTCTGCAACGCCGTCGAGCTTCACCCGGACTCCTGGAACTTCTTCCGCCAGATGAAGAACCTGGAACACATCCTGGGCTCGGGCGGACCCGCCTTCTTGCTCCGCGCCCGGCGCCGCAGCAAGCAGGGACAGGCGTACTACGAGCTGCCCGACATGGCCATGCTGCGCGAGAGCTAGTCCGCGCGCGCCGTCCAGCGCTGAGCCCTCACATCGCCCTCCCCGGGGGCATCGCTCGAGGCATCGGCGTGTGCCTCAGGTGACAAGAGTTGTGCCAAAATGGGGCGGTGGAACTCCAGCACAAGATCGTCGTCGTAACCGGCGCCGCCAGCGGCATCGGCAAGGCCCTGGCCACCCGCTTCAAGGCCGAGGGAGCGAAGCAGATCGTGGCCGTCGACCTCAACGAACCCGGTGCCCAGGCCACCGCGGACGAACTGGGATGCATCGCCATGGCGGCCGACGTATCCAGCGAAGCCGACATCGCCGGCGTGATCGAGCGAACCGAAGCCGAGGTCGGCCCGATCGACCTCTTCTGCTCCAACGCCGGTATCGGCGCCGGCCCCGATCTCCAGGCGCCCAACGAAGATTGGCAGAGAAGCTGGGACGTGAACGTGATGGCCCACGTCTACGCGGCACGGCACCTGGTGCCGAGGATGGTCGCCCGCGGCGGGGGCTACTTCCTCAACACGGCGTCCGCGGCCGGCCTGCTGAATCAGATCGGAGTCGCCGCCTACGGCGTGACCAAGCACGCGGCCGTGGGCTTCGGCGAGTGGCTGGCCATCACGCACGGGCACGAGGGCATCAAGGTGTCCTTGCTGTGTCCGCAGGCCGTTCGCACCGCGATGACGGCAGAGGACAACATCGCGTCGCAGGCGGCGGCGGGGGACGGCATGATGGAGCCCGACGTGCTTGCGGATTTCGTCGTCGAAGGGCTGCGCGATGAGCGCTTCCTGATCCTGCCGCACCCCGAAGTGCTGAAGTACATGCAGCACAAGACGGGAGACTACGACCGCTGGATCCGCGGCATGAACCGCCTGCACCAGCGACTGACGGACGCCGGCTAGAGCTCTCCCGGGTGCACGGCGATGTTGAGCTGACCGGCGAGGCCGGCTTCCCGGCGGGCCTCGATCTCGTGGAACTCGGGGCTCTGAGCCACGCCAGCGACGCCGATCGTCCGGAATCAGGCGCCGAGCTTGCGGGCGAACAACATCGCGCTGCGCGCGATCGGGGCAACACCGCCTTTTCCGATTGCATTGACGTTGGCCGCGGTGCCGTCTCGGACCCGGCCGACGATTCCCTGGAGGATGGCGGCCGAACGGAAGAGGTGGAAGGCGAAGTAGAAGTCGAGGTCGCTGACACAAGCTCGGCCGGTGTGGCGGCAATACGCGTCGACGGTCTCCTCCACGGTCAGAACGCCGCGGCTGCGAAGCTCTGCGTCGTCGAGGCTCGCGAATGGACTCATCGGGATCTGGCGCGCGGAGAGCGCATAGGTCAGATCCGCGAGCGGGTGGCCCAGGGTCGAAAGCTCCCAGTCGAGCACGGCGACGATGCGGGGCTCGGTTGGATGAATCACGAGATTGTCGAGCTTGAAATCGCCGTGGACGATGCCGACCGAGTCGTCCTCAGGAACGTGCTCGGGCAGCCATTCCATCAGTCGCTCCATCGCGCCGATCTCTTCCGTCTCGGAAGCTCGGTACTGCTTCGTCCAGCGGCCGATCTGGCGGGCATAGTAGTTGCCGGGGCGGCCGAATTCTGCGAGCCCGATCGCTTCGAAGTCCACCGCGTGGAGGCGGGTCATCGTCTCGATGAACGAGTCGGAGATCGCACGGCGCTCATCGGGCGACTGCTCGGGCATCAGCGGATCCCACAACACGCGCCCTTCGACCCGTTCCATCACATAGAAGGATGTGCCGATCACGTCTGGGTCCTCGCAGAGGACGTGAGCCTTGGGCACCGCGTAGCCGACCCGGTTGAGCGCCGAGATCACGCGATACTCGCGATCGACGGCATGGGCCGACGGCAACAGCTTGCCGGGAGGCTTGCGCCGCATCACGTAGCGACCGCCAGGACACGAGAGCGCGTAGGTGGGGTTCGACTGTCCTCCCTTGAACTGGCTCACGTCGAGGGGGCGCCGAAATCCGGGCAACCGATCCGAGAGGAAGTCCTCGAGGCGGCCCACCTCGAACCGGTGCTTCTCCCGGACCTCGCCGGTGCCACTGTAGAGGCTGCTCGGATCACTTGCGGTCATGAGATGAAACTCCGACGGATTCGAGGACCGACTGTACGGGAAAGGATATGGATCCCTCCACGGTAGACAACAACCCTTTTTCTAGACGCTTCGTCGTAGGATTCTAGACGCTTCGTCGTCGAAAACCGGATGCTTCGTCGAAGCAGACAGCCTGAGACCGACAACCCCGGCCCCTTCACCGATCGCATGGGGCTCCAGCCCCAGCCCGACGCCGCGCCCAACTGGTAGGATCCCACCATGGAAACGATCGATCGGGAGTTCGTCTCGTGCGTCTCGCCCACGGCGGGCCGAAACGGTGCTGGCTACCTGCCGTGCCAGGGCCTCTACCACACGCCGAAGGGCGAGCGTCCGAAGACCGCCTGCATCGCCAGCCACTACAACGTGGATTTCAGCGAGCACTATCTGGGCGAGTTCCTGGCGAAGCGCGGCTACGGCTTCCTGGGCTGGAACACCCGCTTCCGAGGCAACGAAACCTACTTCATGCTCGAGCACGCACTGATCGACATCGGGGTGGGCGTGCGCTGGCTGCGCGAAGAGGCCGGCATCGAGCGAGTCGTCCTGATCGGCAATTCAGGTGGCGGATCGCTGATGGGCGCCTACCAGTCCCAGGCCGTGGAACCGGACCTCGAACCCGTCGCGGGCGGCAGCCTACCCGAAGCGGCAGGTCAGCTGATTCCGGCCGATCTCTACATTTCCCTCAATGCTCATCTGGGCCGGCCCGAGGTCCTGACCGCGTGGATGGACCCGTCGGTCGTCGACGAGAACGACCCGGCCTCCGTCGACTCGGAACTCGACATGTACGCGCCCCAGAACGGCCCGCCGTATTCACCCGAATTCGTGGCGCGCTACCGCGCCGCCCAGCAGGCGCGCAACCATCGCATTACCGCCTGGGTGCACTCTGAGCTCGAGCGCCTCGCCGGCCACAAGATGTTCGACCGGGTCTTCACCATGGCGCGAACCTGGGCCGACCTGCGCCTGATGGACGGCACACTGGACCCGTCGGACCGGCCGCTGGGAGTCTGTTACGCCGGCGACCCGCGCTGGGCGAACTACAGCCCGTTCGGCATCGGTCACGCGAATTGCCTGCGGAGCTGGCTCTCGATGTGGAGCCTGGAGACTTCCCAATGCCAGGGCCGGCCCCATCTGGAAAAGATTCGGGTTCCTTCCCTCGTGATCCAGAGCATGGCCGACACGGGCGTCTTCCCCAGCGACGCAAAGACCATCCACCACCACCTGGCGTCGGCGGACAAGCGCCTCGAGTTCATCGCAGGCGACCACTACCTTCAGGATCCGCCCGACGCGCGAGACAAGCTCGCCGATCGAATCGTCGGCTGGCTGGAAGAACACCCACTCTGATCGGGGTCACTCCGGATCGGAGCTTAGAGGAGCCGCATCACGGATCTCTCGCGAAGAAGAGCCAGTTCGATTCGTCTTCTTCGGCGATGGGATTGTAGAAGCTCACCGGCTCGACACGCACCTCGCCGAAGACCCGACGAAGCGCGTCGGCGAACGGCGTGTGCTCCGCGTACGACCAGACGCCGAGCACACCGCCGATTTCGAGGTGTTGCTTGGCGAGCCGCAAGCCAGCGTCCGAATAGAAGGAGCCGTTCACCTCGCCCAGTCGCTCGTCCGGAGAATGGTCGACGTCGATGATGATGACGTCGAAACGCCGACCCGGACTCTCGGCCAACCCGGCATATACGTCTCCCTGTCGAACCACGAATCGCGGATCGGCCATCAACTCGGACGACAGCGGCACGAGCCCGTTCTCGACCCAGGCGATCACCGGCGGCAGGAACTCGACGACCTCGACGGAGGACACCTGCTCGGAGGCGAGTGCGGCATGGGCCGTGTAGCCGAGACCGAGCCCACCGACGAGAACATCGAGGTTCGAGCCGCCGTGCATCTCGATCGCCGAGTGAGCGAGCGCCCGCTCGGATGCGGTGTTGTAGCTGCTCATCAGGAACTCGTGATCGAGCGTGATCTCGGTGATCACGGTTCCGGGTTCCGACAAGAGCTCGCGGCGCCTCAGCGCGATCATCCCGATCGGAGTTTCCTCGGCAGCGAGGAACTCGATGTTCGTCGTGGTCATGATCGTCGGAGCTCCTCGATTCGAACCTGCGGTTGGGAGGCGCCGGCGCCGGCAGGGCCCCGGATCGGATCGGAAGCCCGGGCAGCGTCCCTCTCGTCCGACGCGATGCCGAACAGATCCTAGTTGATCGCACCCGACTGCTTCAGCTCGACGATCCGGTCCCACTCGAGGCCCAGCTCCAGCAGCACCTCTTCGGTGTGCTGAGCATGCTCGGGACCCTTGCGGAGCTCGGGCGGCTCTCCGTCGAACTGCACCGGATTGGAGACGAGACGAAACTGGGTGCCATCCCCGGCGTCAACCGACCGGATCAGGTCGTTCGCGATCACCTGGGGATCGGATGGGAGCTGCTGAAGCGTCTGGAACGGTCCCCATTGTCCTTTCATCTTGGCCAGTCGCTCGCGCCATTCTTCCAGCGTCGCGGTCGCGAAGATCTCGGTCAGGATCTCTCGCGCAGCATCGGAGTTCTCGCTGAACGCTTCCGCGGTGGCAAAGCGTTCGTCCTGGGCAAGCTCGGGGCGACCCAGGTATTGAACCGTGTCGGCCCAGTAGTAGTGGCCCTGGAGCATGGTGAGCATCAGGAAGCCGCCATCGCTTGCTCGGTAGAGGCCGACCAGGGGATTCATGAAGGCTGCACCGACGCTGGGGTTGGCGCCGCCAGGGTTGTCGCTCTGGAGCATGGCCGAGGTCAGGCCCGCACCCATGGCCCAGAGGCCCGTGCTCAGCAGCGAGATGTCGACGACCGAGGGCTCACCCGTGCGTTCACGAGCGAACAGCGCCGCCGAGATGCCGCCCGCGATCGTCATGCCGCCGATCGAGTCGCCGTAGCCCGGCCCCGGCTGCATGCCGGGCGACTCGCCGAGCTGGCGCATGCCCATGCCGCTGCCCGAGCGCGCCCAATAATCGGTGGAGTCGTAGCCGCCCTTTTCGCTCTCGGGGCCCTTGGTACCATGAGCGGTTCCGCGGGCGTAGATGATCTTGGGATTGACCTTGCGGATGCTGTCCACGTCGAGCTTGAGCCGATTCAACGCTCCCGGAAGGAAGTTCGTCAGGAACACGTCGGCGTCGCGGACGAGCCGGTAGAGAATCTCGCGACCTTCCGGATGGGATGCGTCGATTCCAACACTTCGCTTGCCGCGATTCGAGTGTTCCATCAGGAAGTTGATCTGGGCCGTGTTGTCCTGGCCCCCCACCTGGAGGAGACCGCGCTGGCCGTCACCCTTCACCGGGTGCTCGATCTTGATGACGTCGGCGCCCCAGTCGGCGAGCACCGCTCCAGCCGACGGCACGAACGTGAACTGGGCGAACTCTACGACACGAACACCCTTCATGACCTCATGCATGGCTTCCTCCGGATCACTCCCTGGGAGTCAAGAAATTGAAGGTTTCCAAGGGTACCAACAATGCCGCCGATGCGAAGCGTGCGGCTGAATCCCCAGCTGCTTCAGCAGCCGAGCTTCCTGGACCGATGCCCCGCCGGATCGA
>Ga0209988_10001322_pt1 | contig 16103 bp, 13 predicted proteins | sample N075metaG_FD_183115 | JGI IMG/M metagenome (GOLD analysis project Ga0209988, IMG submission 183115) | Deep subsurface microbial communities from Kermadec Trench to uncover new lineages of life (NeLLi) - N075 metaG (SPAdes) (version 2) | ecosystem: Environmental > Aquatic > Marine > Ocean trench... | reverse complement strand
GCGCTGGTTCGGGCTGCTGATCCTGATCTTGGTCCTGGTCCGGGTCCTCTTCGGCCTCGCTCTCATCCTGGTCCTGCGGCTCCTGGTTCTGCTCCCCGTCTTGATTCTCTTGCCCCTCGTCCTGCTGGCTCGCGTCCCCATCCTCGGACTGCGGGTCCTGATCCGGTTGCTCGAGCTGCTGCTCGAGGGCGAGCTCGAGATTGTGCTTGAAGTCGATCTCTCCCGGATCGATGCGTAGAGCCTCCTTGTAGGCCTCGGCGCTTTCCTGGAACTGCTGCTGGCGGTAGAGCGCGTTCCCCAGGTTGTACCACGCGGGTGCAGCTAGCCCCGGGTCGGCCGATTCGATCGCACCGCGGTACGCATCCAAGGCCCGGACGTACTCTTCAGATTCGTAGAGCGCGTTCCCGTCGTTGAACAGGGCGAGCGGAAGGTCGGGCGCTTCTCGAAGGGCCTCCAGATATTTTTCGTGCGCTTCGGGGAAGCGACCCTCTTCGTAGAGGCGGTTTCCGTCGTTGAGCTCGGCGCGGCCGCGCTGAGCGGCGACACCACCCGGCAGGGCGCCTATGAGCAACACGGCGGCCGTCGTCGCCCACACGGCTTCCCATCTCCTTGAGCTCCTACCGCCCCTCATCGAGATTTTCCGGCGCTCATCGCAATCCTCCCGCCGCTCACGAGAACCTCCCGGCCCACGCCTCTTTCTTCCTCCGGCGCTCGGGGATCAAACCCTCCGCAAGCAGTAGGACCAGGGCAAACCCGAGGAAGATCTGGAACTGTTCATCGAAAAGCGTGATCTCTCGGGCTTCCAGCTCGCGACCCTCTCCACCGGTGATCTCCTCGATCAGCGGATCCAAGTTCGCGCCGGGCCCCAAAGCTGGAAAATATCGACCACCGGTGGCCTGGGCGACACGCTGCAGCGTCGCCTCATCGAGCCGCGTGGTCACCACCGCGCCGTCACTATCCCGGATGAAACCGCTCCGTTCCCCCGAGGCGGTGAACTGAGGGATCGGGACCCCCTCGAGCGACCCGATACCGACCGTATGGATCTGCACCCCTTCGTCGACAGCGCGCTCGAGCGCCGCTTCGATCTCACCCTCGTGGTCCTCCCCATCCGTGACAACGATGAGCACCCGATGGTCCCGTGTCCCCTCTTCGAACGCGTCCAGAGCTACGGTGAGCGCTTCGCCCAGGTTGGTCCCCTGGATGGGGATCAGACTCGGATCCATGGCGTTCAGGAAGAGGGCGGCCGCACCGTAATCCACCGTCAGCGGGCTCTGGACGAAGGCGTTCCCCGCAAAAGCCACGAACCCGATTCGATCTCCGTCCAGACGCTGAAGGATGCGCATGATCTCCAGCCGTGCCCGCTCCAACCGGTTCGGCGACACATCCTCGGCCAGCATGGACCGCGAGACGTCGAGCGCCACCATCACGTCCTGACCCTCACTCCTCACCGTCTCGACCCGGGTGCCGAACTGGGGACGGGCGAGAGCCAGAATGAGGAGAGCGACCGCCAGTAGCAGAAGGACGCTCTTGGCTGCCCGCGCCCTTCGGCTGAGGGTCGCGCTCAACTTCTGCACCAGCGCAAGATCTCCGAACTGGGCGAGCGCCCGCCTTCGTGCCTGTCGCGCTCCCCAGAAGAACGCAGCCAGAGCCGGGACGAGGAGCAGCCCGAAGAGGAGCTCGGTCGAGACGAAGCGAAACACGGCGGTTTGGGTCTCCTCTGTAAACGGTTACGGCAACTTGCGAAGGACGGTCTGGCCGAGGCCGACCTCGAAGAGCAACAGCAGCAGGCCGGCAGCCAGAGGATAATGGAAGAGCTCCCCATAACTCGTGAAGTTCTCGACTTCGATCTCCGTCGTCTCGAGCGCGTCGATCTCCTCGTAGATCTGGCCGAGCCCCTCCCGGTTGGTCGCGCGGAAGTACCGGCCACCGGTCGTTTCAGCTATCTCCTGGAGCGATGCCTCGTCGATGTCGACTTCGACAGTGGCGTATTGGCGACCGCGCGGCGTGTCGATCGGTACCCGCGCCATGCCCTGGCTACCCGCCCCGATCGTGTACACCCTCACACCCAGCGCCTTCGCCATCTGACCGGCGGTCACCGGGCCGATTTCCCCCGTGTTGTTGCGCCCATCGGTGAGCAGGACGACCACCTGCGACTCGGCGTCTGAGGCCTGAAGCCGCTTGACGGCGGTGGCTAGGCCCATCCCCACGGCGGTCCCATCCTCGATCATGCCGACCTCCATCTGGCCGAGGAGATCGGTGACGACCGAGTAGTCGAGTGTAAGGGGGACCTGCGTAAACGCCTCTCCGGCGAAGACCACCAACCCGATGCGGTCGTTGCGCCGGCCCTCGACGAACTCGGCAGCTACCGCTTTGGCGGCCTCCAAGCGGTTGGGCTCCAGATCCTCGGCCAGCATGGAGCTCGACACGTCGATCGCCAGGATGATATCGATGCCCTCGGCGCTCAGGGTCTCGCTCGTCACCCCGGTCTGCGGGCGAGAGACGGCGACGATGAGGGCGGCAAGCGCGAGCACGCGCAGCCCGAACAGAACGTGCCGGCGCCGACCGGTGCGCCGCACGTCGGCCTGCCTGAGCGACGCCACGTCCGAGTATCGGATCGCCCCGGAACGACGCCGACGTGCATACACATAAACGAGGGCCGGAATCGCCAGGAAGAGAAACAGGAACTGGGGATCCTCGAGACGGTACATCACCCCACCTCGTCGTGCGGCGGCGTGTGGGCCAGGGCGAGTTCGGGGGCGTCCCATTCGCCGGCTTGGCCCGTCGAATCCGGACCCTCGACGACGTCTGCGCGCGGCTGGGTCTGAGCGACGAAGGCACGAGCGGCCTCGAGGATGTCCCTGCAGGCATCGGACGCGGGCCGGAGTCTGGCGAATTTGACGAGGTCGCAACGGCTGGCGAACACGTCGAAGGCCTCGACATCATCCTCCGGGACAGCCGAACCTCGGAGCCCCTCGACGACTTCCCCCGTGGTCATCTCCAAGGCGTACACGCCGAACCGGCCTTCGACGTAGGTCCGAATGATCTCAGAAGCGAGGATGTGGTACTCCTTGATCTTCCCACGCTCCAAGAGGTCGGACGCCTCGAGGCGGGCGAGCGCGTCGTAGGCGTCCTCGTGGGGAAAGCGTGGAATGGCCACAGACCGGCGGGGGCCGGCTTCCACGGGCCTGCGCTTGGCCCACAGCCAATACCCGAGCCCCCCGAGCAGCGCCAGCAGAAGGACCCAGGGCAGAACGTAGATCACACTCAGCGGGATGCCGAGCGGTCCCCGGATCGCCCGGATGTCGCCGCCTTCGTCCAATCCGACGCTCTGAACCGTAATCACGTAGGCATCCGTCGAGAGCGTGGTCGAGGACCCGTCCGGCGCCTCTACCCGGATCTCGAAACTCGGAATCTCGAGATCTCCGAGCTCGAACGCGGCCAGGGTGAATCGCGCACCCGTGATGGTGCGCCCGTCCTCCTCGCCCGTCCGAAGATCTTCGGTACCGAGCACTTCGACGGAGCCAAGGTCGAGCGAGTCCGGCCAGACCACGATGGCGTCCGGATCGTGCTCCACCCGCACCGTGAAGGCCATCCGGTCCCCGACCGAGACCAAGGCCGTGTCCAACTCGGTAAAGATCCGGGGCGCCTGGGCTCGGAGCGTCACCGGCACAAACGCGACCAGAAGCGCAGCCTTGATAAGGACGGTCGAAACGCGCCTACGGGCGGCCCACCGCACCAGCAGCACCCTCATCTGAATCGCCCCTCACGTTCCTTGAAAAAGCGCATCAGCGGCTGCACATACGGTTGGTCTGTCTGGATGTCGATCACGTCCACCCGGCTGTGGCGAAAAGTCCGCCCCATTTCGGCCTGCACCCGGGCCGCCCGCTCCGTGAACTCCGCCTGGAAGCGGCGGTCGGTCGTATTCACCGTGTGCAGCTCACCGGTCTCGGCGTCCTCGAATTCGATGTAACCGAGCGGGGGGAGCGATGTCTCCCGCGCGTCCCGCATGCGCACGGCGATCAGATCGTGGCGCCTCCCGGCCACGGACAGCGGCTTTTCGAACGGGGGAGCCTTGAAGTCCGACACGAGGAACACGACCGCTCGCCGCTTGATCACGCGGGTCAGATATTCGAGTGCTCCCCGGATGTCCGTCCCACGTCCCTCGGGTTTGTGGTAGAAGAGCTCCCTCAGAACACGGAGCACGTGAGGTCGCCCCTTCCGGGGGGGGACGAACTTCTCGATGCGGTCGCTGAAGATGATCAGGCCGACTTTGTCGTTGTTCTTGATGGCCGAGAACGCCAGCAGGGCGCAGATCTCCACCGCCACCTCGCCCTTCATCCGCTCCCTTGTTCCGAAGTCCCCGGATGCGCTGACGTCCACCACCAGCATGACCGTGAGCTCCCGCTCTTCTTCGAAAACCTTCACGAAGGGGTGCCCCGTGCGGGCGGTGACGTTCCAGTCGATGCTGCGGATATCGTCGCCGTACTGATACTCCCGAACCTCCGCGAAATTCATCCCCCGCCCCTTGAAGACGGAGCGGTATTCGCCCGAGAAAACCTCGTTCACGAGGCCGCGGGTCCGGATCTCGACACGACGAACCTTCTTGAGGATCTCGCGGGGGATCATGCACCCTGCTCCGCCGAACCACTGTTCTCCCACAAGGTCATGCTTATGGTCCTCACCGAAGCCTACGGCACCTCGATACTGTCGAGTACGCGCTTCACCACATCCTCCTGCGTGACCTCCTCGGCCTCGGCTTCGTAGGTGAGGAGCACACGGTGCCGCATCACGTCCAGACCGACGGCTCGGACGTCCTCGGGGGTCACGTACCCCCGGCGCCTGAGGAAGGCATGCGCACGCGCGGCCTTCGCCAGGTTGATCGAGGCACGGGGCGAAGCGCCGAACCGGATGAGGTCGGCGAGGTCGGGGAGACCGTGTGCCGCGGGATCACGAGTCGCGAAAACGAGCTCGACGATGTACCGCTCGACCTGGTTGTCCATATAGATCATTCGGACAGCGCGCCGCGCACGCAGAATCTCCTCGGGCGTGACGACGGCGGAGACCTCGTGCGCCGGCCCACCCGCGACCCGACGGAGGATTTCCACCTCCTCATCCTTGTTGGGGTATCCGACCGACAACTTCAGCATGAAGCGGTCGACCTGGGCCTCGGGGAGTGGATACGTGCCCTCATGCTCGATCGGGTTCTGCGTGGCGAGAACGAGAAAGGGGTCGTCCAGGGGAAAGGTGTTCTGTCCAATCGTGACCTGGTGCTCCTGCATCGCTTCCAGCAGCGCCGCCTGTACCTTTGCCGGCGAACGGTTGATCTCGTCGGCCAGGATGATGTTGGCGAAGATCGGGCCCTTCTTCGTTTGAAACTCCGAAGATTTGGGGTCGTAGATCAACGTCCCGATCAGGTCCGCCGGCAGGAGGTCGGGTGTGAATTGAATGCGCTGGAACGAGGTCTTGATGGCCTTGGCCAGTGTGCTGACCGTGAGCGTTTTCGCCAGCCCGGGAACGCCTTCCATAAGAATATGGCCATCCGCCAACAGTCCGATGAGCAACCGTTCCACCATGTACCGCTGACCCACGATCACCCGGGCTACCTCGTCCTGCAGGCGGCTCACGAAGCCGCTCTCTTCCTCGATCTTGGCCTGGATGACCTCGATGTCCGCATGCATCGCAGGCGCGGATCGCGCTTCCGGCACCGTATCCATCACATCTTGATCTGCCATGTAGATCTTTCCGTCTCCGCGTGTCTCAAAAAACCATGCCTCCAGACGATCACTTCATGGTGCGATCGTCCAGGGAACCGCCGCGAGAATATACCGAATGAGGCGCCCTCGAGGTTCCCCGAAGAACCGAGCGCGAGAGGATTCATCGCGCACCTCGCCCGCTGGAGGTCTACATGAGGTCAGACTGAGGAAGTCACCCTGGACGTTGCCTCGACGCGACGTCAAAAAAGGAACGCAGCCCGTGAACGGGCTGAAAGCTCACCGCGGTAGGCGCCCTCGCCGTTCAATCAACGGCGCGCCGCCCAAACCGTTCTCCCTCAGGAGGCGTCCCATGCCTCGCGCCTGCACCTCATCGGTGAAGGCGCCACCGTACACGCGCAGCCCTCGGGGTTCGGCCGCGTAGTCGACCTGAAGCACGAAGGCGGGAACCGACAGATCCGCGAGTTCCCGGGCACGGTCATTCGCCTCTTCCACCGTCTCGTATTCTCCGAGAAAGAAGGAGTAGGCAGCCTCCAGGACGGACCAACTCTCGGGATCGGGATTCAGGAGATCAAAAGCTACCCCCAGGGGGACCTTCAGACGGTTCGCCTCCACCGCGCTGTAGGCGGGGCCCACCATGAGGGCGAATTGCCGGTCCCCATCGATTCGCAGGGCGGTCACGAAACCGAGGAGGTTGGGCATGCGGTCCCGAAGGGCGTCTGCCATAGCAAGCGGCGTTTGGATCTCCCGCCACGTATCGACAACCAGCACATGGCTCATCACCGGGGTTTCAGGCTGGGCGCCGGCCAAGACCACGGGATCCGTGATGCCGGCACGGGCCCGCTCCGGAAGTGTGACTCCGGGAATTTCAACCACGTCCCAGTACGCCAGCGCGAATCCGCCTCCGCCTAAGACCAAGACCGCCAACGCCGCCCTGACTAGCCATCGGCCTGCGGTTCGCCGTCTTCGCCTCCGCGCCAGCGCCTCGAGACCACGGTGTCGCTTTTTCGGCCTCGCCATCCGGGGAGTGAGGGAACTGTCATCCGGTTCCGGGATCGTGAGATCGACCCTTTCTCGGGACCTGCGAGCACCCCCGACCGCTCCGCCGTAATCCCCGTCCGCCACAAGATCCTCGAGACCCCGCCCGGCCGAACGCGCGGTCCCGGTTTTCTCGAAATCGCCCGCCTTGGGCACACTCGTGTCGAGCTCCGGGGTCTCCAACTCGAAATCCGGGTCACCTAGGCTCGCTTTGCCCTCGAGGTCGAAGCCGGAGCCGGTCTCGAACCCCTCCATCTCGAGCGAGGTGTTCGCCGCTTCCTCCATGGCGTCTTCACCGGTGTCGAGGGTCGCCCCTCTTTCGATTCCGGAGAGGCCAAAGTCCACCATTCGGGGGCTTTTACCCTCCGCGCCCTCCGGCAGCGGTCCGGATTCGTCGTCTTCAGTCACCTGGGCACTCCTCTCTACGTTCTTTTCCTACTTATTCTATAGAGAGTCAGGCTTCAGAAGATTGCAAGAGGATTGAGAGGCGACCCCGTACCACCCTCGACCGCCAGCGGCGCCACAACCAGCATGAACTCCCAGCGACCCTGCCGGGCCGCTTCAGCCGCCACGGCCTCCAAATCGAGGTTGTCGAACAGGGGAGTCCCCAAGGCCACGAGCATGAGCTGGTGAATGGGCTGCGTGACCCCCTCGACACCCGACGGTAGGACGTCGTTGGTATAATCGCTGCCCAGCATCGCGACGCCTCGCTCGCGAAGCCACGGAACCACGGAGGCGTGAAGTCCAGCAGCCTGCTGGCCGGTCCTCCAAGGCCCCACCTCGGCCCGCCGAGCCCACCGCCCACTACGCACCAGCACGACGTCTCCGCTCCCGACCCGAATGCCGGCCTCCTGCTCCCAGGCCTCGAGATCTTCCACGTAGATCGGCGTCCCTGGCTCGAGATATTCGACCCCCTTGAGCCGGGCGATGTCCATCAGGATTCCCCGAGTGATGATTCCCTGCTTGAAATTGATGATCGCGAGCTTGTCGCACCCGCCTTCGGTCACCTCATCGTCCCGGACGTACCCGTTGTACAGCCGACCCTCGTACATCATGTGGCACAGCGCATCGAGGTGGGAGTGGGCGTACCCATGGTAGGCGATGGTATACCGATCGCTGCGGAAGACGCCCGGGCTCCCGATTCCCAGCATCTCGTGGCCGATTGGAGAGGTCGCGTCCGCAGCCGGCTCCTTGATATAGTTGTGCGAGAGCGACACGGATGTCCCGACTCGGGCCAGGCCGATCGCCTGGAGGCGCTTCTCCACCGTGATCAGGTTGAGGGTTCCCATCTGGTCGTCATCCCCCCACCGGCCCCAGTTCGACAGGTCGGTCATCCACTGCTGGACCATCGCCTCGGTCACCTCGGGTGAGGCCTGGCCCAAGAGGGGCCGGGTTACCGAACCCATCACCAAATAGCAGCTCAACAGGATGATTTGAATGGGGACGGCCGCGCCGCGTCGTGTCGTCATGAGTTTCTCTCCCTCACATGAAACGTGAAGGCGGGCCGGTATTACCTACCGACCCGCCCTCCTTTGATCTACCAAGGCTTTGCCTCCGGAGCCTACCGCGCCAAGTGCTTCCGTAGCGCACGCGGACCGACCTCCGCGCCGTAGACATTTCCTTCGTTGTCCACCGCGACGCCCTCCGCGGCGCTCGTTCCGGAAGTACCAGGGCTGGGCTCGGGATCGGGGATGAAGGCGATCACGTAGCCGGTGTCGAGGTCCATGACCCGGATTCCGCGCCTGAAACCCGGGTTACGGGCGTAGCTGGACTCCGAGTCCGCCACGTAGAGCTTGTTGTTGCGAATCGTGATGCCGCTGGCGCGTCCCATGTTGTAGAAGTCGCGTACGAAGGTGCCATCCTGCTCGAAAACCTGGATCCGCCGGTTGCTGCGGTCTCCCACGTAGAGGAGGCCGTCGTCATCCATCGCGAGGGCGTGGGGCGTCCTGAACTCGCCCGGGTTGGAGCCCGTCTCACCCCACTCCATGAGATACCTGCCGTCGCTCGAGTATTTGACGATGCGATTGTTGCCGTTTGCGGGGTGCCCGTCGGCAACGAAGATGTCTCCGTTGGGCGCGACCAACACGTCGTTGGGCTGATCGAGCGTCGTCCGGGTCCGCCCCGCCACACCGGCCGTGCCCAGGCGCAGCAAAACCACGCCCTCCGGGCTGAACTTGATCACCTGATGGCCCCGGGCGCGCCCCTCGTTCCCCCGAGCATCCACGACCCACACGTTTCCGTCTTCGTCCACGTCGATCCCATGGGGCCACTCGAACATCCCGGCTCCAAACTGGGTGAGGATGTTTCCACGCTTGTCGAACTGAAAGACGATGTCGAGGTCGTCGTGCCCGACACAGTTGTTCTCTCCGCAGCGATCGACAGCCCAGATGGTTTCGCCGTCCGGGGAGACCTCCACCAGGCTCGTCGAACCCCAATCCCGACCATCGGGAAGCTGCGCCCACACCCCGGGCACGGTCCGGTACGGGTTGGGCTCACTATTCTGCGCTTGCATCGGTGCCGCCGTCGCGCCCACACCGGCGCCGACCACAACGAACATCAAACCCACTTTACCCAGATGCGACATGAAAAAATCTCCCTCGACGGATAGAAGTAGAACGGTGCCGATGGGCACCACCACTCGGGGTTCCAATGGGGCTCGAGAGCCCGACGGACTGGCACCATAGGGGAGCGGTATTGAACGGGCAAGTGTCGAAGGGCGGCGCTTGTACGCTCTCGGTGGAGGCCTCGCAGTCCTCGGCCTGCTTTCATTCCTTGCTCCTCAACCGTCGCGCTACCATACTGGCTCAGATCGTCGGCCATGACTCCTAACCGCTTTGTATGACCGCTCTTTCTCGGGTATTCAGATGAAACGGCGCGACTTTCTCCGGCTCAGGACCGAGCGGGGGCTCCGCACCTTCGAGCTCTCCTGCCAGCAGCTCCACCTGCATTACCTCGAGAGGCGTGCGACCGGCGCCCAGTTGGACACCGGCGGCCCGTTGGACGGGAATTTCGATGCGGAGGAGGGCGAGCCACCGGCAGCCTTCGAGGAGCGTACCACCGAGCAGCTCTTCGCGAATCTGGAACGTGACATGCACGGCGCCGAGCTTCTACGCGTGACCGGGCACCGCTGGCTGTCGGAGGGGGACGAGGAGCTGCGGCAGGAGTTCAATAGACTGGTCTCGGCGTTTCGAGCCCGTGGCGGGCGCGTGGAGTTTGGCTGAGACCCAGCTGCACCCGCATCCCTTGCCGACGTCGACTGAATGTCCTAAGATCGGCGACCCGAATAAAAACCGATAGTCATTTCTCGAGGGAGGTCCCATGTCGATGGCGGAGACGATGTTGGAGCATTTCACGACGGTGATGACCGGGACGCGAAAAGCGCTGGAGCGCGTTCCCTTCGACAAGGCCGAGTGGGCCCCTCATGAGAAGTCCATGACCTTGGGCCGCCTGGCGGGGCACATTGCGGAGGCGCCGGGTTGGGGACTCTCGATCCTCACAAGCGACGGGATGGATATGGCTCCAGCCGACGGCGGCGGGTACACGCCGCCGGTCTTCGAGTCCACTGATGACGTCCTGGCTGCCTTCGACAAGGCCGTCTCGGCCGTAGAAGCGACACTGCCGGGCATGACCGACGAGGCGTTGGCCGAACACTGGTCTCTCAAGTCCGGTGGAGAGGAGATCATGGGTGGTCCCCGCGGGGCCTTTTTTGGAAATATGGTCACCAACCACGTCATCCATCACCGGGGCCAGCTGACGGTCTACCTCCGCCTTTGCGATGTACCGGTTCCGGGAATGTACGGGCCCTCGGCGGACGAGAAGTAGGACCACCATCCGGGGCGAGACGCATGAGCTCGGCCGCTTCCAAAGTGCCGGGCGTCACGCCGCGAGCGGCCAGGTGCCCGTCGGGGCGAATCAGAAAGAGCCCAGGCCCTTTCAGGCCGAGCAAGCACCGAGTCGTATCCGTGGCATCTTGAAGATGGATGACCTTCCACCGGCCTGACGGTGCTGGAGCGTCCATCCCCACGACCAAGACCGTCGGCCGGACCGGATCGAGCTGGGGACGCAACCATGCGTCCCCGATCGATATTTCCGGCATCCTGTCGCCGGGAAGAAGAGCGCGGGTGAAGTGCCGGCGATCCGGGTCCGGTCCTGAAAGCGCGCTCGGGCGGTAATGAATGCCCAGCTGCGTGAGCCGAAACAGCGCCAATCGCCTGAGGAACGAGATTCCGCCCAGCGCCGGGACCAGCCAAGGCGCGACGAACATGCGGGCCATCTGGGCAGGCCATGAGGTCCCGGACACGAAGCTGAAGGCCCGGTCGGTCGTCTGGAGGAGAAGCCGTCCGACCGGATATCGCTCGTCGTGGTACGTCTCGAGGATTTCATGGGCGGTGGCGGAGTCACCGGACCGGAGCGCCCAAGCGAGCTTCCAGCCAAGGTTCCACGCATCCTGGATCCCGGTGTTCATCCCCTGACCACCGAGCGGGCTGTGGATGTGGGCCGCGTCCCCGGCCAAGCAGACACGTCCCTTCCGAAAGCGGTCGGCGATGCGGTGGTGCAGGTGGAATCGCGCAATCCACGTCGGATTCGAGATTCGTGCGTCGTAAGGCACCAAGTGGTCCACGAGTCGTTCGAAATCGCTGAGCGAAGGCGTGCCGCTTTCTTCCCTATAGCGCCCCCGAGCCGACACCAAGCGCGTCTTCTCGCGCATGGGGAAGAACGCCATGAAACCTCCCCGCTCGATAAACGCCTGCAGGGCATGCTGATCCTGGTTCCACTCGAGGTCCACGTCGGCCAGCATGAAGTCCCGGGCATAGGCAGACCCGGAGAAAGCGATGTCCGCGCCGTGGCGAACCGCGCTGTGCGCGCCGTCGCAGCCCACGATATACCGGCATTCGACACGATAGCTGCCGTCCACCCCGTCGCTACAGGTCGCGCGGACCCCATCCGGACCCTCATCGAAGTCGATCAACTCGTGGTCGAAGAAGGCATGGAAACCCGAGCGTTCCAGGCAGGCGTCGAGCGCCGCCTCGGTCAGGTTCTGTTCTACGAAAAGGGCCTCGGGGAAACGACACCCCTCGTACCGCGCCTCCGAAAAATTCACCTCCAAACGAAGCTTTCCCCCGATGTGGATTCGCACGGCCCCGACACGGTTTCCTCGAGCCAGGAGATCCTCGAGCGCACCCAAGCGATCGAGGATCTCGAGGGTCCGCGGATGGATGACCAACGCGCGGGAGAACGGGGACCTCTGCTCTGCCTTGTCGATCAGGTGGAAAGAGACCCCTGCTCTGGCGAGCGCGCATGCGAGCGTCGCACCGGACGGGCCGGCGCCGACGATCAACACGTCCGCTCGGACCTCCTTCATGATCGGCTCCGTGGAGAGGGGCTCGGCTCGGTTCGGTGCGGACCGGCCCGCCTACTCGGGAAGCTCCAGCACCTGTCCCTCGGGCCCGGCGTTCAGCACCATTGTCGCTCCCACCCTAGAGCGCTCCCCCCAGCACCCGTGGATGTGTCCGCACACCACCAGGCGCGGAGACACCCGCTCGATCGTCTCGAGCAGGGTGTAACTTCCCAGGTGCCGGCCGCCAATCTCATCCACATGCCCACGCGGAGGAGAGTGACTGACGAGCACACCCCCCTTCGGACATCCAACCAGCATCGCTTCGGCTTCGTCCTCGGTCAGATCGAAGCTCCACTCTCCGAAGGGTGTCACCGGAATGCCTCCGCCGATCCCGTAGAAGGAAATCCCCTCCACCGTGACGCCGGCTCCGTGGAGCACATGAGCCGAGCGCCAACCCGCACACGCCCCCCGTAACTCGGCATCGGATTCGCCGTTGCCCGGAACCAGCACGGTCGGCTTTTCGACTTCCCGGAGGATTTCGATCACGTCGTCGATACCCTTTCGCATGACGGCGAAGTCCCCCGCGCCGATGAGGACATCCGCCTCGCTGGAGCGTTCCACCAAGGATCTGGCCGCGTCCCGATCCCGGTGCAGATCACTGAAGACGAGGAGCTTCATGGATCGCTATTCGTCGTCGGTCAGCGGTGGCTCCTCGCCGGAACTCAGGTTCCGGTAGTGCATGATGGTGTTGAACACCAAACCGTAGGAGCCGAGGGTCTCGCTCCGCCAGAAGGGGTTGAAGCTGAACATCACCACGTGGCCCTCCCCGAGAGTCACGTCAACGAGCGCGGGTGAGTCCGCCAAGACCTCCCCGTTTCTCAGGCCACCGCTGATGAGAAGATCCTCAACGTTCTCCGCGTACCGCATGACGGTTCGGACCCCAACCGCCGAGCCTGATCCCGGGCTATCCTCCTCGCCACTGTCTTCCTCCTCGGCCTCGAACGCAGCCACACCCGCCGCACCGAGGTCACCTCTGCGTCCCTGTATCACATCCACGTCGTCGGCCCCGCCCCGGCCCGTCCTGCGGGAGGTCGTGCTACCTGGCCCGCCCAAATCCTCAACGACCTGCCCTCTTCTACCCGAGCTTTCCCGACCCACTCTGAAAACCGGGGCCGTGTTGAAGTAGACGCCCAGATCCTCACCGTACCCATAAACGATGGGACTCTCGTCGTCGGAAATGGCGGCCCTGAAGACCCCGCCACGCGCCCAGAGATCGGGCGTACTGCGAATGGACACACCCTGCGCCAAACCGAAGTGGGTGGGCAGCGACGAAGAGGACGACAGCGTCACGAATACGCCTCCGGACTCCACGAACGCCTTGAGATTCAGGACACCCTCTAGACCGAGACCGCCCCGCATGTCGTCGGTCGAATCCTGCCGCCCGATGTTCGGTGTCACCTCCGACGCCCGCCAAGGCACGGGCTCGTCTCCCTGAAGGCCCTCGATGATGCTGAGCGCGTTCAAACTCGACGGACCGAACAGGATCACGTCGAAGTCCTGCCTCAGGTTGGGCTGATCCCGGACGTCATGCACCGAGATGTACTCGAACGGGATCCCATATTGGTCGAGCCCTATCCGAAGCCAACCCTCGGTCTGGGTGCTCGTCCAGGTATGCATGACCGCGATCCGGGGTGTCTCGATACGATGCGTGGTGACCTCGGGCGGGGAATCGACCCCATAGGCCGTAAATCCATATTGGCGGCCCGCATCGGCCAAGGTCTCTCGGAGGGAGCTGCCGGCACCCCCGCTACTCCCCGAGGAGCGTGCATTCGCGCCATCCGCTCGGATGATGAACGAGCCGGCGTTGAAGTCCCGGTCGTCCACCGTGAACCCCTGCTCCGCCGCCTCGATGAAGAGTTCCGGGTGAGCGAACACGAACGACGCCAAGCCGTTGTCGGCATTGTAGTTGATGACATAGGCCCGTGGCGAGCGATCTCCCGCCACTCCCCCCGGCGCCTCAATCCGGTCCTGCATGAGCGTCATCGGGACATCCAGGATGGCGACATCCTCCACACGAACGCTCTCCACATCGTAGAGGGCACCCTGCGTCCAGCCCACGTCGTCATACGGACGCGGATCGTTCGGGTTGTAGTACTGCTTGTCGAGGAGCATGTCTGCGCCGCGGGAGAAGGGCTGATCCATGCGCACGATGAAGCTGCCCTCTCCGTATTCGGCCTCACCGACCTCGAAGTCGTCATCGGCCCGGTGAATCTCGAAGCCGTGCTGCTGAAAAAGCGCGAGTAACGTGGCCTGCTGGCCCGGGCGGCGTTCGTCCGCCGGAAAGACGTACGCCGCGGGTCCCTCGGCCGTCGCCTTGGCCACGGACCGCTGGGACTTTCGCCAGAAGTTCGACATGAACTCCTCGCGGGTGTTGGCCACCTCGTTGAGCGCGATCATGATCGCGCTCTGCTGGAGGTTCACGTTGTTGCGGATGGACCAGAGGACCTCGGGCAGCGGGGTGTTGGGCCGGTGCCACTCCCGCTCCACCTCCGTGCGAATGACCCTCGTGGCCCCGCTGCCCGCTCCCTGCGTCTCGTAGAAACGCCCCATCCCGTTATGGAGATGCGCGACCCACATCATGTAGTTGGGCGCCCACCCGTCGTAAAAGTCGTGGGTGTAGACGCCCGGAACCCCCAAGGCGGTCATCTCCTCGACTTCCTTGTACGCGAGGCGATTCCACTCGTTGATCACGATCGGATCGAGCCAGGCGTTGTACGGCCCCCGCCCCGTGGAGGTGTATAGATGCGACGCCGACTCGTGGAGGTCGTGAAAAACCACCGGCCGATACTCGAGGAAGGTCTTCACCACGGCCTGGGAGAGTGCCAAAGCCAGCCCCATGCCGTCCCGGTTGTTGTCGTGGGCCACGTACTGGCCCCAGTACAGCGGTCGCGTCGGCAGATTCAGGTCCGGATCCTTGCGGGCACCCATGTGGAGATCCACGACCTTCGCACGGCCGTCCACCTCGATCACCGGCGTGGTCATGAAGATGAGGTTGTCGCGGATGGTGCGCACGAACTCCGTATCCTCGACGGCGAGACGGTACACGAGCTCCATGAGCATCTCGGGAGAGCCCGTCTCCGGGGAGTGGATCGCACCGGTCGCCCAGTACATCGGCACCGTGGAGGAGATGAGGCTCGCGGCCTCGGCCTCGGTGGTGATGCGTGGATCGCCCAGGCGGGCGGTGTTCGCTTTGTGCAGCTCGATGTTCCGGAGGTTTTCCTCGCTCGACACGAGTACGAGGATGATTTCGCGTCCCTCTTCTGTGCGCCCGATCGTGTGGACCTGCACGCGCGGCGAAGCATCGGCCACGGCCCGCATGTACGTGTAGATCTCCTCCGGATAGCTGAGCACGTCGGCGGCGCCCGCGATGTGGCCCAGAACGTCGAGAGGCGTCGGGACCGTCTCCGAAGCCGGCAGATGATCCACGTGCGGCGTCGAGAAGAAGTCCTCGGTCGTGAATTCGCGGATCTGGGCCGTGTACTCCTCGTCGATGGCCTGTTGGGCGCCTAGGCGGTCCGTTGAAGCCAACAACGCGGTGAGAGCCGTGAGCACGAGGACTACCGTTAGCGGTCGTACCGTGCCTACCGGTCGTATTCCGCTGAGCGGTCCTAGCCTGCTATGCGGCGTGGCGGGAATGGCGGGGTGAAGACGAAGCGTTGCTCGGGACATGCGGTCGCTCCTTGGGCGTCGGCAAAAGCGCCGGACGGCGGACGCGCGACGGGCGGCATCCGATACCTCCGGATCACCGTCTGCGAGCCCCAGCTGTCCAATCGAACGGTCGCACAAGGTAGCATGACCCGTGTCGGCGGACACGGGTCGGGGCGTGACTTCGCCCCGGGCCGATGGGCCCCGGAGGCCATCAAATCACTGAATCGTCACAGCGCTTGAAACGTGATGGGGACTTTGATCCATACGGCAACCGGCTCGGTTCGGTTCATAGCCGGGGTGAACTGGAA
>Ga0209988_10001321_pt1 | contig 16107 bp, 15 predicted proteins | sample N075metaG_FD_183115 | JGI IMG/M metagenome (GOLD analysis project Ga0209988, IMG submission 183115) | Deep subsurface microbial communities from Kermadec Trench to uncover new lineages of life (NeLLi) - N075 metaG (SPAdes) (version 2) | ecosystem: Environmental > Aquatic > Marine > Ocean trench... | reverse complement strand
GTTCACACCGCAACCAAAAACTCAAATTCGTAAAGATGTGAATGTTGTCCAGGCAGTAACCGTTGACAGAAAACAGGTTGAACTTGAGCTAGCACGAATCAGGAAAATTGAAGAAGATAAATTTAAGAAAGAAAAGAAACGTCTGGATGATCTTGAAAAAAAGGCCAAAAATCTAGAAAACAAACGTAAGGCAGAAGAGAAGAAACTGGCCGAGGCAAAAAAGAAAAAAGAACAGGAACAAAAGAAACGCAAAGAGGAGCAGGCGCGCGTTACCAAGCTGGAAAAAGAAAAAATTGAACTTGAAAAAAAACGACAACTCGAAGAGAAAAAGATAAAAGAAGCTGAAGCGAAGGCAGAAAAGCTTAAGGCAGAAGAAGAGGCTCGCAAAAAGAGAGAAGAAGAAGCAAAGAAAGCTGAAGAAGAGAAAAAACGTAAAGATGCCGAGGCAACCAGGCTCAAGGCAGATGAAGAAGACATGGCGGCTGAAATAGCTGCTGATGAAAAAGCCGAGCAAGAAGACAAAGATAAAGAAATTGCTAGTCGTATCGAGATAAATATTAAACGCAGCATAGCAAGAAATTTTAACAAGGTAGGATTGCCAGAAGGTCTGGAATGCGTGTTGCGTGTGCGTTTGGCGCCAGGCGGCGAAGTTACAAACGTCAGCATCGAAAAATCTAGTGGCAATGATATTTTTGACAGGCGCGCTGAAAGAGCTACATGGAAGGCCTCACCACTTCCTGTACCTGATGATGCAGCAACATTTGATAGGCTCAATTTGCGTGATAATAAATTTACCTTCAAACCAACAAATTAAGATTATTGATAATGAGTATAAGAATGAAATCAGGAATGACCAGAATTATAATATTTAGCTGTGCCTTGTTTGTGTTAAATAATGCCAATGCCTTAGACATCACCATTGAACAAGGAGTGGAAAACCCGATACCTGTCGCCATCGTGCCCTTTGGTTGGTCACAGGCCTCAATGGTTCCTGAAGATCTTTCAGAAATAATCTCAGGGGATCTCGTGCGCAGCGCTCGCTTTGCAGCCATGGATTTTAAAGATCTACCTCAACAGCCGAGTGAATTTCAAGATGTAAATTTTAAAGACTGGCGTTTGCTAGGCATGGAGAACCTTGTCATTGGAAAAATTATAGAAACCAGTACAGGAGATTATGAAGTCGAATTCCGCCTGATCGATGTCTATAAAGAAAAACAAATTGCCGGATTCAAGCTACCTTCGACAAAGGCCCAACTAAGGACGACTGCGCATGAAATCAGCGACATTATTTATGAAAAATTAATCGGCGTTCGTGGCGCCTTTGCAACCCGTATCGCATACATTACTGTCAATAAACAACGTGATGGAAAAAAGGTCTATACCTTGCAGATTGCAGATGCCGATGGCCATAGCCCTCAGATCCTGCTCGAATCACCCGAGCCCTTGCTGTCACCTAGCTGGTCACCAGATGGAAAAAAACTGGCCTATGTTTCCTTCGAAGGTAAAAATTCTGCCATCTTTGTGCAGGACATAAAAACCGGGAAGCGTGATAAGGTTGCAGCAAATAGAGGCATTAATAGTGCTCCTGCCTGGTCGCCAGACGGATCACGTCTGGCCATGACCTTGTCCAAGGATGGAAATACTGAAATTTACATCATGCATCTTGCTTCAAAATCCTTACAACGGATCACAAGGAATAAGGCAATTGATACCGAGCCAAACTGGTCAAGTGACGGTAAAAAGCTGGCGTTTACATCAGACCGCGGTGGCAGTGCACAAATTTATGAAATTAATGTGCTTGGTGATGGCAAAGCAAAGCGCCTCACGTTTGAAGGCTCTTACAATGCCAGGCCACGCTACTCCTCTGATGGTAATTTCCTGACTATGGTCACGGGCGAAAAAGGAGTCTATCGAATTGCCATCCTTGATTTACGCAGTGGTTATCTCGACATATTAACCAAATCACGACTGGATGAATCTCCCAGTTTTGCACCCAATGACCATATGATTATCTATACGACAACCGGTGCTCGAGGCACGGCCCTGGCTGCTGTTTCAGCAGATGGACAGGTTCACCAACGCCTGGTGTTACAGGACGGAGAAGTTCGAGAGCCCGCATGGGGCCCTTTTTTACCCAGAAGATAAATTATTAAAACGCTATGGCCTAACAGAAATGACTCTGTAGGACGTTAATCAGGAGATGACCCAGATTGTGTTATTCTTATTTAAATATTCAGCCAGTGCTGATTGGAGAAAATGATGAACAAAAACCTAATGATAGTTTTGATATTCGCGGCTTTCCTGTTTGCCTGTGAATCTACACCAGAAAAGGCTGATGACGCTGTAACTGTTGAAGATCAAGGCACAAGCTTGAGCGATGCTGATGACTCAGAGGCTCAAGCATACGGGACTGAAGATGATGACCGCTCTGGTATGAGTTCACTGGACGACCCAACAAGCCTGCTCTCAGTCAGAATTATCTATTTTGAATATGACAGCAGTGATGTTAAATCAGAAGATCGCACTACGGTTGAAGCGCATGCGGCTTATCTGGTCGAAAACCCGGACACCATTATTACATTAGAAGGCCATGCTGATGAACGCGGTTCACGTGAATACAACCTGGCTCTGGGTGAAAGACGTGCACTAACTGTGAAACGTCAAATGACATTGATAGGTGCCTCACCTGACCAAATACGTACGGTCAGTTATGGTGAAGAAAGACCAGCCATAGACGACCATGATGACTATTCATGGAGTCAAAACAGACGCGTAGAAATTATTTATTGAGGAGTTAAGTTGTGTTGTTTAAATGGGTACCTCTAAAAATGCACTTTCCCCGCAATTCCAGCGTCGGCTCCGTGCTCGAATCCTCATGTATGTCTAACACACTGCGGTTCTCCGCGCGGTGCCTTCTTGGACTTACAAGGAAATCACTATTTTTAAAGGCACCCAACAGATTATTAAGCGTGTTTTTATTTGCGGGAGTTCTGCTTTCTCCAACGGCTTTTGCTGCGAACAAAGCTCCAGTAACAACACCGACTTCGCCAGCGATGGAAAAACGCCTGGCAAACATCGAGCGTTTATTACAGAGCAATGGCCTGTTGGAAATGTTACAGCAGATCGAATTTCTGCAGCAGGAAATCGCAAAGCTGCGCGGTGAGATTGAAATGAACAATCACGTGATTGATCAAGTGAAAAATAGACAACGTGATTTATATACAGATATTGACCGCCGGCTGCAATCAATTGAAAGTCCTGCCGTTGGAAATCAATCCCCGGCCGCGAAAACAAGAGACAGTAATCCTCCGCTGGAAACATTGGGCCAGGTAGAAAAAGTCTCACCACCCCAAAACCAGAATCAGACCCAGGCAGAGGCCCTCGCTTTAACACTGGAGGAAACTGAACCACAGCCAGTGTCCACCACTGAAGCTGTCGCCACGACCACAAGCGAAACTACTTCAGAACCAGGATCAGAAGTAGTTAAAAACACGGAATCTGATGAAGTTCAAATACAGGCAGAATATCAGCAGGCATTTAAATTACTGAAACAATCTCAGTATGACCAGGCCATCAAGGCCTTTGCAACATTCCTGCAAGCACATCCACAGAATCAATATTCAGACAATGCCCAATACTGGATGGCAGAAGCTTTGTATGTGAAACGCCAATATGAAGATGCAATAAAAGAATACAATAATCTTGTTTCTAATTATCCGGAAAGTCAAAAAGTCCCTCATGGTTTGCTAAAGATTGGTTATAGTTACCAGGAGCTAGGCAAGGCCGATGAAGCCAAACTCTGGTACACCGACGTCAAACAACGATTCCCTGGTACGACCGCGTCTCGTCTGGCGAATGATCGTTTAAAACATATCAACGATTCATAAAATAACTACGATTTATATTTATAGATTTAGATTTGTTCATGTGCCCTGAAATAACTTCCGGGCCAACTCAACGTTCCATTTAATATGTCACAAGCTCCATCAAATAATGACCAAAGCCATAATCTGACCTTAAAGATCAATGAAATATTTTTCTCGATCCAGGGGGAAACTAGCAGGGCAGGCTTGCCCACTGTTTTTATACGTTTAACAGGCTGTCCACTACGTTGCGTTTATTGTGATACTGAATATGCCTTTCATGATGGTGACAAAATGACACTTAGTGAAATTATGCAAAAGATTTCTGACTATAAAATCAAACGAACTACTGTCACTGGTGGAGAACCACTGGCTCAAAATAATTGTAGACCCTTGTTACAAATGCTCTGTGATGCTGGATATGATGTTTCATTGGAAACCAGTGGTGCACTGGATATTCAAGATATTGACAGTCGTGTCGCCAGGATTGTAGATCTGAAAACACCCGCTTCTGGTGAAGTTGATAAGAATCTGTATGACAATTTGCAATACCTGACTACAAATGATCAGGTTAAGTTTGTTATCTGTGATCGTGAAGACTATGAATGGTCGAAGGAAAAATTGAACGAATATAAAATAAGCGAGCAATGTGAAGTGCTTTTCTCAGGCAGTCATGGAGAGATACAGGCCTCGCAACTGGCTGACTGGATCCTTGAAGATCAACTGCCCGTGAGATTACAGATACAATTACACAAATACCTGTGGGGCGATGTTCCAGGAAAATGATACCTGGCAAATGATGCCCCGATAAATGATTCCAGATAAAATAAACAATGAAAGCGGTCATCCTTCTCTCCGGTGGACTTGATTCTGCTACAGTATTAGCCATGGCGAAGGACCAGGGTTATGAATGTTATGCCTTGAGTTTTAATTATGGTCAGAGGCATGCCGCGGAGTTAAATGCAGCAGCAAAGGTGGTGAGTGCTTTTAATGTCATCGAACATAAAACCATTGATCTGGATCTGACACAGATTGGCGGCTCGGCACTGACAGACAATAATATCGACGTTCCTGAATCCGCAACGGACGGCATCCCTGTGACTTATGTGCCAGCAAGAAATACTATCTTTCTTTCTTATGCATTAGCCTGGGCAGAAGTGCTGGAAATAAATAATATTTTTATCGGCGTCAATGCCATTGATTATTCCGGCTATCCGGACTGTCGTCCGGAATATATTCAGGCATTTGAACGCATGGCAAACCTGGCGACAAAATTCAGCGTTGAAGGGACAAAACTCACGATACATACCCCGCTGATCGATCTCAACAAGGCAGACATTATTCAACAGGGCAGCAAACTTAATGTTGATTATGCTCTGACGATCTCCTGTTATCAGGTAGATAAACACGGGATGGCTTGTGGTGTTTGTGATTCCTGCCGATTTAGAAAGCAAGGTTTCGAGAATGCAGGGATACCCGATCCAACCCACTACAAATAATGACTTTTAATGTTGCTCGTCTACTCTAAAACACCACCGGCATCGGCGATATGACGGTCTATAACACCTTCAATATCACTCATATCAAGGGTTTTTAAAATATAATCCACACAACCAAGGGCCTTTGCTTTCTCCTTGTCCTCTTCATTTTCAGATGCCGTCAATATAACTATAGGATTGTTATATCCACCACTTTTCAAAAGTTGAATGGATGCAAAGCCGTCAAGATCAGGCATATTTAAATCCATCAGTATCAAATCAGGTTGTTCGTTGGCGCAAACTTCAACTGCTTCTTTTCCACTTGATGCGGTTATAATTTGATATCCTGAATTCGCCAGGACGATCTTGGCAATTTCCAGTGTATCCTTACTGTCATCTACGTATAGCACTTTTTTCATTTTGCTTCCCTCACGCTGTAATCAAGTAACCTACATACTGGATAATCTATACATCTATAGGCAATTTTCTTATTCATTGCACTTTTTGCTCTTCCCTGGTTGTTCTTTTCTGGGAAAGTTCCTCGCTCGATTTTAGTTCAGGTTGTATCAATTAGCTTTCTTTCTTTTGCCTTTGCTCCTGGATTTTGACTTCGCCTTATCCTTTGATTTCGTACGAGGTTTCCTGGTCTTATCAGATTTACTTTTTCGCCGTGGTGCTGGTTTATCACCCGATAGTTTTATGCGTGTAATATTTAATTTCTGACCTGCGATCCAGGCTTTCTTAAGATCCGCATAGACTTCTTTTGGCATACCTTCAGGAAGATCAACAAGGCTGTAGTTATCATGAACATCGATACGCCCAATATTCTTGCTATCTAATCCAGCTTCATTGGCGATTGCGCCAACAATATTCCCTGGCTGTACATTGTGATCATGCCCGACTTCGATACGATACGTTTCCATCCCTGCCTCAGGTCTTCTTTGTTTCCCCTTATCTTTGGGTGATCTTCTGCCTTCTCTGAAATCATCCCCGCTTCTTGAGGCTCCTTTTCCTCTTGATCTGTCTCGGACTCCTGATTCATTCATGCCTCTGTCGTGCCGTCCTTTCTGCTCCCTCCTGCTAACGGGGATCGGCTTTAAGAGTAAGGGCTCTTTTCCCTGCACCAGTTTCGCCAGGGCGGCGGCAATCTCTATTGCCGGGATATTATGCTCCTGCTGAAATTCTTCGATCAGGTTTTGATAAAACCCCAGTCCCTCTCTGGCAATTGCATCGGTGATGTTTTGTTTGAAACGGGCAACGCGTTTATCATTGATCATATCTGTTGATGGTAATTCCATCATTTCAATTTTTTGTCTGGTTGCCTTTTCTATTTTATACAGCCAGTGTTTTTCTCTGGGTGTGACAAATAAAATCGCTTCGCCTGTTCTTCCTGCACGACCCGTGCGCCCTATTCTATGTATATAGGCTTCAGTTTCATTAGGAACATCATAATTAATGACATGACTGATACGTTCAACATCCAGACCACGCGCAGCCACATCGGTGGCAATTAGTATATCCAGTTTTCCGGATTTTAATTGTGCAATGGTTCTTTCGCGTTGTTTCTGTTCTAGATCACCGTTCAGGGCTGTAGCAGAATAACCACGTGCCTGTAATTTCTCCGCCAACTCTACGGTTGCAATTCGAGTACGCACAAAGATGATGACACCGTCTGTATTCTCAGCTTCCATGATTCTTGTCAGGGCATCGAGCTTATGCGCACCACTAACCATCCAGTAGCGCTGATGAATTGTTTCAACGGTGGCGGTTTTATTTTTTATCGTAACCTGTTCTGGATCCTGTAAATGTTTATTCGCGATCTTGCGAATTTCATTTGGCATGGTTGCTGAGAACAATACGATTTGTCTGCTAGCTGGTGACTGTTCCAGCACCCATTCAACATCATCAATAAAACCCATACGCAACATTTCGTCGGCTTCATCAAGTACCAGACAATCGAGTTCATCCAGTTTTAAGGTGCCACGGCGCATATGATCCATAACCCGACCTGGTGTACCAACCACCACATGTACGCCCCGTTTTAAAGGCCTCAATTGTGTACTGTATTCCTGACCACCGTAGATAGGTAATACGTGAAAACCTTTGATGTGTTTTGCATAGGTTTGGAATGCTTCTGCAACCTGAATCGCCAATTCCCTTGTCGGTGTTAGTACCAGTACCTGTGGAATTTTCTTCTTCAGGTCAATACGTGATAGTAATGGCAATGCAAATGCGGCTGTTTTCCCAGTACCGGTTTGTGCCTGACCTACCAGATCTCTACCGGCCATCATCAGCGGGATGGTTTGTGCCTGAATGGGTGATGGAGTCTCATAACCGACATCCTTCAACACCTTCATGATAGGCACGCTCAGATTCATGTCATCGAAACTTGCGAGGGTTACTTCTTCGGTCATTAGAGTTATCTACCTTGTGTCAGCCACCGCGACTTATCTGGGCAGCTGTGGAAATGGGCGCGTATTGTATACCCAAACTACCTGGAAATGTAGGCTTCAGCAAGATCAGAAACAGTCACCTGCTGCTTTCTAAAACCCTGGACTAGAGTGAACAAACGGTGACATTGATCTTTCTCGGAAAGGTCTCTGAGAAACAGATATTGGACTAGATATCTCTGACTCTTAGAGGAATATCAGCTCTGGCAACCTGTATGGTCTCTGTCAATCTGACGTAATTGTGATACAGCGATCGAATTTCGCGAACATAAATAACCGTCTGTCCACAATGGCATAAGCGTCTGATCTCGCCTTCTCTGGTATAAGGTTTAGATAATGCCAACATGGCCTTCTCAACATTGCCGAACCATCGATCACTATCCAGACCCATTTTATCGGCTAATGCGCGCGCATTTTTTACTCTGGTAAATCCAGCGTTATATGAGGCCAGCGTAAACCATGTTTTATCCTCAAGTGGTAATTCCTGCTCAAATTGATCACGCAGAATTTTCATATATTTTACACCAGCGGCAATGTTACTTTTCGGATCATACAAATCCTCTATACCGAGTTCATCGGCCGTTGCCGGCATGATCTGCATTAGACCCTCGGCACCTGCATAGGAAACGGCTTCAGGATCAAACTGACTTTCCTGATACATTTGTGCAGCGATTAAGCGCCAATCGAAACTGTGTTGCTCAGCATTGACCTTGAGCAGTTCATCATAAGGTGAAAGCTTGTCCACAAAAGCGATCAATATAGATCCGTCTTTTATATTTTTTGGACGCGACAGGTACTTATTATAGAGCGTATTGTAAGTATCACGACGATACTCTTTTGCTATATAGTCATTCACAGCAGTCAAAAGTTTGTGATCGCTTACTCTCACTGCCCATGTTTGTGCGACTGGCTCACTAAGTGTGAATAGCGCTTTTAAACCATATTGGCGAGTTAATTCTGCCCTCACCTGATGACTGCCCAGGATGGTTAAATCATGCATTGCATGTGAGACGCGATACAAGGTTTCTTCTATGTTGACATCTTCGTCAGTATCAATGATCTCAAAGCTGATGCCACGCCGTTGTATCCCCTGCAGAAAATCTCGGTAAGGACTTTCAGGCGCTAGCGCTATTCTTCTCCCTTCAAGATCTCTGATATCGACAAGACTATTTTCTGTGTCGCGGCCAATAATGACGGGTGCTGAAAAATCATAGGCCCTGGTCATTTTGATGTTTTCATCATTTAAACTGTTTTCAGGCAATGACGCTGCAATAATATCACCGTCACCACTGAGTAATAATTCACGCATCTGCTCATGTGAATTGGCCAACACAACATCAACGCTCAATTGTTTTGATTCAGCAAATTTCTTAATAAAGCCATATTCAAAACCATGCATCTTGCCATTATTAAAAAAGTAATTGCCCGGACTTTGGTAAGTGATCACCCTCAGAATTTTTCGTTCCTGAATTTTAGGCAAATCTTCCAGACGCACATCTGCAACGATCATCGACAAATGATTTTTATTTAAATATTCATCCAGACGGTTTTGCAGTGTTTCTGCATTTGGCCGTACTGCCCATGCACGCGATTCAGCTTTTGAAAAATCAAACGCAACATTCACTTCTGGATGTTTGGGCAGGTATGCCTGAAGATAATCACTTTCAACAATCGTCACGTCATATTCACCGGACGCAACGCGAAGCATAATTTCTTCCAGTGTTACGTCTTTTGGAATCGCAACCAGATCCATTGCTGGATTTTCTGCAAGATACTTTTCCAGAATTGACCACGCAGGAGATGATTTCTTTAGTGCAATCTGTCGAACCAACAAATCTTCCAGTCGACTAATTTGAGTCGTGTCGGTCCGTACCACGACCTGCTGAGTTGTTGTCCCCCAGGAATAGGTAAAGCTGACTTGATCCGACAGGCCTGAAGCAAGTGACTCACCCTCGCCGATAATAATATCCCCAACACCTGCGATCAGTGAGGACATCAGTTGCCAATCTTCTTCGACGGCAATCCATTCTGTAGCGAGTTGACTCTCAACAGCAAACTGTTCAATCAGATCATGCTCTTTCTGTGTTATTGAAGGTCGTTGATCATCTAAACCCTGATAAAGCACACGCAATGAACCATTTTTTGTCAGCTCAATTTCAGATGCGTATTGAGGTTCGCTGGCAAAACTGGAGGAAAGGGGGGCAATGACCAGTACTAAACTGATAGCTGTCGATAATAAGCCTTGAGCCAATGACAGGACCTTTAACGGTTCTGCCTTTGCTAAATCAAACATTCGTCTGACACATCCTCATTTTCTGGTATACAGCTACCCTGAGTGGGCGCCACTATACACTTTATTTATTTATTCCTCTATATCTTGGGGTTACTGATCTTTGAAATACTACATCTAGATTTGTGCAACGCACCAAGGCGCGCACACTAACATAACTGTTGTTGCGCCGCAATATAATGAGGAGAAACAGATTGTTTCAGATTGGAATGCAAGAAAAAGGTTCCGGGCTTATAAGGATTAATTCGAGAAAGGCTTACTTAACTACTAATTTTGACTATTTATTTATGATAGTAATCACTTACTTATATCTGAAGCTTTGGCGCAAGTCAGACAAGCGCTCCGGTGTGCCGATATCCTGCCACTGCCCTTGATAATGGCCTCCCGTCACCCGACCATCTGAAGTTGCCTTTCGAAGCATGGGAACCAACGGCGCACTACCCGAAGAACAGTCTTTAAAAAACTCAGGCGTAAAAATACTGATGCCACTAAATGTCAGCATGGGGTCACCTTGATTAATCACCTTTTCATGACTTAAGGCAAAGTCTCCTTTTGAGTGATGCTCAGGATTGTCCACTAGGATAAGGTGTGCCGAAGCATCAGACAGGCCATCGGACTTATACAGGAGTTGCTTAAAAGGAAAATCTGTCCAGATATCTGCGTTCACCGTAACAAAAGGTTTATCTCCCAACAGAGGTAATGCCTTAACAATCCCCCCTGCTGTCTCCAGAGGGTGATCACCTTCTGCTGAATAGGTGATGCTTGCACCCAAGGCTTTTCCATCATTGAGGCAAGCCTCAATTTGTTCTCCAAAAAGCGCATGGTTTATAACAATATCCACGATCCCTGCCCGCACAAGATTTTCAACATGATATTGAATAAGCGGTTTAGCATTGACCTCTAACACTGATTTAGGCATTTTGTCAGTCAGTGGTCGCATACGTTCACCGCGGCCCGCTGCCAGAATCATGGCACGCATGATTTGTTTGCCCCTGCAATTGAAGTCATTACCTGCTTTTGAATCAATTCAATAAGACCCTGTAATTCCGGATACGCATCATGGAGATCGACGATGTAGGAAAGCGTTCTGGGTATATCTGCCAAATAAGCTGTTTTGCCATCACGATGATAAAGACGCGCAAAGATACCACTGGCCTTGAGATGTCGCTGTACCCCCATGAGATCAACCCAGCGCATAAATCTTGCTGCGTCAATATCCGGGTACTCTTCTGTAATCTCTGCAAAATAATCATTCACCCAGGCCCGAATTCGCTGATCTGGCCATTTGATATAACAATCTTTCAACAACGACACCAAATCATAAGTGAATGGTCCTTCGACGGCATCCTGAAAATCCAGCACGCCTGGGTTTTCACCGCCCGTGCTATTAAGCATTAAATTACGTGAGTGATAATCCCGATGCACAAAGACCCTGGGCTGTGACAGGGCCTCATTCACCAACAGCTTAAAAACTTCATCAAGCATTGCCTGCGTCTCTACTGTCAAATCCAGCTTAATATGTTCTTGCAACAACCAATGCCTAAATAATTCCATTTCCTGCAAAAGCAGCTTCTCATTATAGGCGGGTAAATTTTTTGTTTCAGCCTGCTGCTGTATCAGTACAAGCTCCTGCATCGCAGCCTGATATAGGCCATCAACACTTTCTTCTGTCAGTACATCGAGATATTGCTTATCTCCAAGGTCACTCAACAATAAAAAACCCTGCTGCAAATCCTTTTCAAGGATTTTGGGGACATTAATATTAGCGGCAAGCAACCGCTCGGCTATATCAATAAATGGATTACAGTTTTCCTGTTCTGGCGGGGCGTCCATAACAATGAATGTCTCATCATTAAATTTCAATCTGAAATAGCGTCGGAAACTTGCATCAGCTGATGCTGGCTCCAGTTGATAATCTTTGCTACAGATGGTTTCGCTTAACCAATGATTAAGCTGTTGTAAACGTGTTGTCATAAATGAAGATTCAAAAGTATCCAATGACTGTTTATCGAAGTTCTTTCCTATTTCTGGCATCATCCCCTGAAACCAAGAAGGGAATCAAGAATGAATACAAATTTTAATAGATGATACTAAATTATTTAGGAATATTGGCAGGCCTGGCACTTCTGGTCTATGGCGCTGATCGCTTCGTTGAAGGTGCCGCTAATATTGCTCGCTATCTGGGCATGCCTCCCTTGTTGATTGGCCTGACTATCGTCGGCATGGCTACTTCGACACCTGAGATCCTGGTCGGGGTGGTGGCAGCATTGGAAGGTAAAACCGAGATCGCGATAGGTAACGCCATTGGTTCTAATATTGCCAATATCGGGCTGGTACTGGGTTTTACCGTCATACTCATGCCCGTCACCATTGCCTCACAAACGCTGAAACGTGAATTCTTTATCATGGGTCTGGCCATCCTGTTAGCAGTAGCTCTGTTGTGGGATCAAAACCTGAGTCATCTTGATGCCGTGTTCCTGTTGCTCGGGATCGTCGCTGCAATAATCGCTGTCACCGTCCTCTCAAAAAAATCAGCAAAAACCGATCCTCTTCTGAGTGAATACGAAAACGAACTACCAGAGAAATCGCCAGAGGAAGCAAATGTCGGGAGGTCCATCTTCTTGTTTTTCCTCGGTCTGGGTCTGTTATTAGCTGGCGCATATTTGCTGGTGGAGTGTGCCATCATCGTTGCCAAACATTATGGTCTGAGTGATTTGCTCATCGGCCTGACAATCATCGCGATCGGCACCAGCTTGCCTGAGCTGGCGGCATCCATCACCGCTGTTAAAAAGGATGAGGCCGACATCGCCATTGGTAATGTGATTGGCTCAAACATGTTTAACATGCTCGCGGTCATTGGCATCCCCGGCATGATCCATGCCACAGATTTTGACCGTCTGGTGCTGGTGCGCGATTTTCCCGTTATGATTGGCTTGAGCCTGCTCATGGGCTGGATGGTTTTTATTCATGGTTCAGGAAAATTTAGTCGTGCTGAAGGAGCCACATTACTTCTCTGCTTCATCGCTTACCAATATTGGCTGTTTAGCGGTTAGAATGGAGCCATGAGTAAAAAACATACTAAGCAGGAACATGAAAAATTACTGACGCTAGGACGTGCAGTGATTACCACCGAGACTGAGGCACTGGAACAACTCACTGATCGTATCGATGAAAATTTTGTTCAGGCCTGCCTCTATATGCTTGACTGCAAGGGCAGGGTGGTTGTCCTCGGCATGGGTAAATCCGGGCACATAGGAAATAAAATTGCAGCAACACTCGCCAGTACCGGAACCCCCGCATTTTTTGTCCATCCAGGTGAGGCAAGTCACGGCGATCTGGGCATGATCAAGGATGACGATGTTGTGATTGCACTATCTAATTCTGGTGAAACTGACGAAATAATGACTTTGTTACCTGTCATTAAACGCCTTGGCGTGCCGTTGATTTCAATGACAGGAAATAAGGACTCCTCTCTGGCTAAAACAGCTTCAGTCAATATTGATGTCAGCGTAAAAAATGAGGCTTGTCCCCTCGGCCTGGCACCGACCGCCAGTACTACAGCTGCACTTGCCATGGGCGATGCCCTGGCGATCGCCCTGCTCGAAGCCCGCGGCTTTGGTGCGGAAGATTTCGCTATTGCACACCCCGGAGGCATATTGGGTCGGCGACTGTTATTGCATGTGAGTGACATCATGCATACCGGCAAAGAATTGCCCGCAGTCCTGGAAACGACCTTACTTGGTGAAGCCTTGTTAATCATTACGCAGATGGGGCTAGGTTCAACCGCCATTATTGATAAGAAAAACTTTGTACTTGGGATCTTTACTGATGGGGACCTCAGGCGTGCACTTGATGCCGACATTGATATCCATAAAACAAACATCGGTGAAGTGATGACACAAGATTGCAAAACCATTGGTAAGGATTGCCTGGCTGCTGAAGCACTGGCCATCATGGAAAATTCTCGCATAAACGCACTGCCTGTCATCGACGAAGAAAGTAAATTAATTGGTCTATTGAACATGCATGACCTGCTGAGAGCAAGAGTCGTTTGAATATGTTTGAAACAATTGATAAAGATATTCTCAAGAGAGCCGAGCGAATAGAATTGGCCATCTTCGATGTCGATGGTGTGCTGACTGATGGCGGCCTGATGCTGGGCGAAAATGGCAATGAATATAAAGTCTTCCACTCTCGTGATGGACTGGGTCTTGTCATGCTGCGCGATTCTGGTTGCCAAATCGCCGTTATCTCAGGACGCTCATCAAGTATTGTTTCTGAGCGCATGTCCGCACTCGGCATTGAGTACGTCTATCAGGATCAAAACGATAAAGGCAAGGCACTCGAAGATTTGCTAGACAAATTAAATATAGATGCAAATGCAACGGCCTATGTCGGTGATGACTTTATTGATTTACCTGCGATGCGTCGTGTCGGCCTGGCAATCGCAGTTGCTGATGCACATCCTCTGGTCATTGATCATGCGCACTGGGTCACCAAAGAAAAGGGCGGGCGTGGTGCAGCCAGAGAAGTTTGTGAATTAATTATGCACGCGAAAGGAATGCTTGTTTCGCAAATTCAACACTTTCTTACTTAATGACTAAAGCCATTTACGCAAGCATTCATGTTTCCAGTATGACTGGTTAATCTATGACATCGTTGCGCTGGAAAATAGTCATTGTATTAAGCTTGCTTGCCATTGGCAGCACCTGGTTGCTGAACCGTTTGTCTGAAACCGGGTCTACTGAAATACCTGTATTACGCCACGATCCTGATAATTATATGCATAACCTGACGACATTGACCATGAATCAGGATGGCTCTCCCAAAAATAAACTTTATGCGGACTACATGGCACATTATCCAGATGACGATACAATAGAACTCATCAACCCGAAGCTGGAAATATTTCGACCGGGGAAACCGCCAACCACAATTACTGCGGAGAAAGGTTGGGTCACCGAAGATAATGAGGTTATCCTGCTAAGTGGGAAGACAAGATTAATACAGATAGATGCTGACGGTGTTAGAGAACTGGAAATTATCACCAGCGATGTCCGCGTACTCATGGATCAGGAATATGCAGAAACGGACAAACCAGCGACGATCATTGGGGAAAAAATGGTGATAAAATCAACGGGCATGAAAGCTCACCTCGGCGAAAACAGACTAGAGCTACTGAACAATGTATATACAAAAATTTTACCCTAGAAAATTTTACCCTGGAATATTCTACCCTGGACAATTCCACCTTAGACAATCCACCATTTTACGCAGCATAGTATTTATCTGTGCCGGCCTTTTATTTACTGTGAGTGCCTGGGCCTTATCAACAGACAAGGACCAGCCGATAGAAATAGAAGCAGATAGCGCAGATCTTGATGATGAAAAAGGCATAACCATCTATCGTGGCAACGTTGTATTAACTCAGGGCAGTGTGCGCATGACTGGCGATACCATGACCGTTTATTTTAAGGATCGTGAGCTAGACATCCTGATCATGGAAGGCAAGCCAGCGAGATACCGACAGCTCCCTGATGACAGTAAAATCTATGATGAAGCCGAAGCCTTGCGAATGGAATATTACGAACTCAAAAATCTGATCGTTCTTATCGACAAGGCCTCCTTCAAACAAGAAGGTCTGAGCTTCAGTGGTAACAGGATTGAATATGACATGGAGCACAGCAGGATCAAGGCCAGGGGTAGCGTCAAGCAAAAAAATGGCTCAGGTTTTTCCGCCTCAAGCGGTGAGCGCGTTAAGATTATTCTCAAGCCCAGAAAGAAGAAAGAATAATTCTTCATGAGTGTTCTTTCAGTTAGACACCTGAGTAAATCATATTCCGCAAGACAGGTTGTCAAGGATGTAAGCCTGACAGTACATGGTGGTGAAATCGTTGGCCTTTTGGGGCCTAATGGTGCAGGTAAAACCACCAGCTTTCATATGATTGTTGGTTTGATTCATTCTGACGAAGGTACTATCCATATCAACAAACGTGAGATCAGTGGCTTGCCCATGGATCAGCGAT
>Ga0209988_10001319_pt1 | contig 16115 bp, 14 predicted proteins | sample N075metaG_FD_183115 | JGI IMG/M metagenome (GOLD analysis project Ga0209988, IMG submission 183115) | Deep subsurface microbial communities from Kermadec Trench to uncover new lineages of life (NeLLi) - N075 metaG (SPAdes) (version 2) | ecosystem: Environmental > Aquatic > Marine > Ocean trench... | reverse complement strand
TTCTTCAGGTCCTGAACGTCGAGAAGCGGCTCGGAGTCGGACGCACCATTTCCGTCCACCGCCGACTCCACCCCATCCGGTGATATCACGTCGGCTTTCCGGCCCGGTCGATGGACGACTCATCTGGATGCACGAGCCAACACCTTGCCGATCGGCTCGCCCCAGCGACCACCGGCAACAGATCCGGCTCGGACTCCGCGCAACGCTCCCATGCAAAAGAACAGCGGTCCCGGAATCGGCATCCCTCCGGCCAATCCACCGCGCTCGGCACGGTGCCCGGAATAGGGTTCAGACGGACGTCACGGTCTCCGATTCCGGGAAGTGAGGCGAGCAACCCCTGGGTGTACGGATGCTTGGGATGAGAAAGAATCTCCTCTGTCGTTCCCGTCTCCACGACTTGACCGCCATACATGACCACCACGCGATCGCAAACCTCCGCGACGACCCCCAGGTCGTGGGTGATGAGCAGAAGGGCCATGCCGTGCTTTTGCTGCAAGCTCACGAGCAAATCCAGGATCTGCGCCTGAATCGTCACGTCCAGGGCCGTGGTAGGCTCGTCCGCAATCAAGAGTCGTGGCTCGCAGGAGAGAGCGATGGCGATCATGATGCGCTGGAGCATTCCACCCGACATCTGATGCGGGTAACTGTCGTAGCGCTGATCGGGCTCCGAGATCCCGACCTCCGCGAGAAGGGCCACCCCTGCCGCACGGGCTTCCCGCCTCTTCAACCCGCGGTGCAGCCTGAGTACTTCCTCGATCTGGTGCCCCACCGTGAGGACCGGATTCAGCGAGGTCATCGGCTCCTGAAAGATCATCGAGATCTCGTTGCCGCGAATTTCGCGGAGCCTGGCAGGCTTTACTTCCAGCAGCTCCTCACCGTTGAAGCGAATGGAACTGCCGGCCACGATCTCGCCGGGAGGCGAAGGGATCAGCCCCAAGATGGAGAGGGCCATCACGGTCTTGCCGCACCCCGACTCCCCGACGATCCCCAGCGTCTCTCCAGCCTCGAGCTGGAGGGACACACCGTCGACGGCCCGCGCTACGCCTGCGTCCGTCGTGAAATAGGTGCGGAGATCCGTAACCTCGAGAAGCGGCATCAGCGAGTTCGTCTCACGTCACGTCCTCAGCCGCGGGTCGAAAGCGTCCCTCAGCCCATCGCCGACCAGATTGAACGCGACCACGGTGAGCACGATGGCGAGACCTGGAAACGTCGATATCCACCACGCGGCGAGGAGATGGTCCCGGCCGTCCGCCACCATGGACCCCCAGGAGGGCGTAGGCGGCTGGAGCCCCATGCCGAGGAAGGAGAGGCCAGCCTCCAGCACGATGACGTTTCCGATGCCGAGCGTCGACGCGACAATCACCGGAGCCAGCACGTTGGGGATCACATGCCGGAGAATGATGCGGCTGCGACTGAACCCGAGAGCCCGAGCCGCCTCGATGAATTCCCGCTCTCGCAGACTGAGGACTTCGCCACGGACGATTCGCGTGGTGCCGGGCCACTGGGTAAAGCCCAGGACGGCCATGATCATGAAGATGGAGTTCGAATCGAATAGCGCGACGATGGTGATGAGTAGCACCAGACGTGGAAATGAGATGACCATGTCGACGAAGCGCATCACCACCGTATCGACCCAACCGCCCAGGTAACCGGACACCGCACCCAGCAGCGTGCCGATCGTGACACTGATCCCCACCGCGACGAAACCGATCGAGAGGGAGATCCTTGCGCCATACATGATGCGGGAGAACACGTCTCGAGCCAAATGGTCCGTCCCGAGAGGAAATTCACCGCCGGGAGGAACCAGCCGGGCCGTCACCAGTGAAGCCTGCGTAGCCGGATCGTGCGGGGTGACCAAGGGGGTCACCAAAGCGATCAGGTATACGCACACGACGACGATCAAACCCAACACCGCGATCCGGTTTTTCTCGAATGCCTTAGCGGCGAGGCTCCACTGACCTACCCCGGTGCGCTTCACCTCGGCAGGGCGCGACACGTCGAACATGGACCATCCCCAGACGCCGAGGAGGCCGGCCACCACGGTCAGCGACGCGATCTGGTGGTCAAGTGGGCCACCCCAACCGGCAGCGAACCGGGTCCACCGAGTCAGGAGCACGGCCAAAAGTGCTGTCCACACGATCAGACCCAATCCGCCGACCCCCCACCGACCCACCAGCAGCTGCGGTACCCCTGGAAGGATCGCAGAAAGAACTACTCCGCCCCGCCCGCGTCCAACGGACCGATTCGGTCCGGATCCGGTCGGGTCGACGCGGAGGTCAGACGTTTCAAAACCGGCGTCAGTCATATCGAATCCGGGGATCCACGACGGCGTAGAGGACGTCCGCAACGAGGTTTCCCACCACCACCATCATGGCGAAGATCAGCGTGCCGCCCATGATCACCGGATAGTCGCGCTCCAAGATCGAGTCTACGACGAGCTTACCCATCCCCGGCCATGCGAACACCGACTCGATAAAAACGGTGCCGCTGAACAGGAAGGGAAGGTAGAGGCCGAGCAGTGTGATCACTGGGATCAAGGCATTTCGGAGGGCATGCTTGAAGATCACGGCGGGCTCCGAGAGGCCCTTGGCCCGCGCCGTCCGAACGAAGTCCTGGCGGATCACCTCCAGCATGCTCGAACGCGTATAGCGGGCGATTCCGGCGGCCAGGACCAAAGCCAAAGACGTGGCCGGAAGCGCCAGGTGCATGAGCCGGTCCTGGACCTTCGCCATCGGACTCAGAAACGCGTAGTCGACGCTCTGCATACCCGAGGGCGGGAACTGAATGAACCACTGCCCCTGATAGGCGAAGAGGCCGAACACGAGCACCATCATCAGTGCCAGCCAGAAAGAGGGCATGGAGTAAAAGAAGAGACCGACGATCGAGGCGACGGAATCCAGCAGGGAGTACTGTCGAACAGCCTGTACGATTCCAAGAAGAATCCCCAAGAGGAACGCGACTCCGATCGCGGTGGCGGAAAGCACCAGCGTGTTGGGCAGGAGCTCCTTGATAATGTCCAGAACCGGCCGATTACTAGTGAAGGAGAACCCGAGGTCCCCTCGAGCAAGCGCCCCAATCCACCGCACGTAGCGGATATGAACCGGCTGATCGAGCCCCATGTTGACGCGTATCTGCTCGAGCACCTCCGGCGTCATATTGGGGTTCAAGAACCTCAGAGCGGGGTCGCCCGGGGCGAGGTTCACGACGAAGAAGATGATCGTAGCGATGCCAAGGACGAGGGGTATGGCACCGAGGAGCCGCCGCACCATGAATGTTCTCATCGGGTGCCCTTCACTGTCCGGCCCTAAGGCGTCCGGATTTGCCCCTCGTCATCGCCGGTCGACGGAAATCCACCAATCCTTGATGTTGAGCCATTCCCCGCGCGAGTCCATCACCACAGCGTTGAGACCCTTGCTCACGCCATCAATCCGGTCGGGAAAGTAAAAGAACGTAAAGGGCTGCTCATCCACCAGCAGCTCTTGATATTCCTTCCAAAGCGGCTTGGCTTTTTCGCGATCTACGACCAAGGGCAGCTGGTCCAGGAGACGGTCGATATCCGGACGCTGGGTACCGGCCCAGCCGTAGGTCCCGGACAGACTGCTGCTATGAAAAAGGTCGGTGTCGTCCAACTTGTACTCGACTACCCAACCGATGACCACACCATCGAAGTCGCGATCGACCGGGTCGCTGATCTGGCTGATAAGGGTGCCCCATTCGACCACGGTCGGCACAATCTCTACACCGATTTCGGCCAGCTGCGCCTGCATGATCTCCGCGATATCCTGCCGTAGGTCGTTCCCGTCATTGTACTTGATGGAGATGGAAAGTCGCTCCCCGGAGGCGTTCTCCCGGACCCCGTCACCGTCCCGATCCACCCAACCCGCGGCGTCGAGCAGAGCCCGAGCAGCATTCTGATCGTACGACATCACGTCCTCAGATGAGGACCCGTCATACGCCCAATGGAACGGAGGTATGCTACCGTTCGCCACCGTCCCCTGTCCCTGCAAAAGGGCCTCAACGATTTCCTGCCGGTTCGTGCCCCTCGTAAGCGCTTGGCGCACCCTCTTGTCGGCGAGTTGTGGGCGACGTGAATTCCAACCAACGAGGACATAATCCCGGAACGGATACTGCAGAAGATCCACGGCATCCGAATCGAGAATGGCCTTCGCCTGATCGGGCGTCGGGCGAATGTAGACGCTCAGACCCTCCGTCAGAAGCTCGGTGAGGAGCGTGGTGGGTTCGGAAATGCTTCGGTAGACGTAGCGGTCGACAAAGGGTCGACCACCGAGATCATGCGGAAACGCCGGATTCGCCTGGAACGTCCAACTCGAGTTTTGCCGGTGTTCCACGAAAATGAACGGTCCATTGCCCACGGGGCAGACCATCCCGAAAGGATGTTGACCTAGCATGGCGGAGGGGACATCCGCGAGCAGATGCTCGGGCATGATCGCGGTAGCCCGCCAGGGATCGATGAAGTCTGCGTGGGGCCGCATACGAAACTTCACGGTGAAGGAGTCGACCACCTCCACCCCCTCAGGCCCCTTATCGTAATGCGTCCAGAACGCCGTGTTCGGAAAGGCCGTCTCGGGATCGATGGCACGCTTGAACGTATAGGCTACATCGTAGGCATCCGTCAGCTCACCGTCGTGCCAATACACGTCGTTTCGGATGTGAAACGTGATCTCGCTATTGTCGTCCGACACGTCCCACGACTCGGCCAAATACGCCACCGGATTAAGGTCTTCGTCGTACTGCACCAGAGTCATGAGGTTCACAAAATTCTGGTGCTGCGAAGCTGTGTAATCCTGAGAAATATGATTGTTCATACCGTTGGGGATCTCGCCGATCGAACCGACGACCGCCGTGCCGCCATACCGCTCGGACGGAGGCATCTGCCCTTCGAACTGGGACATGAACGCCGAAACGTTTGCCGTGACCTCCTCACAGAACGGGACACCCGCTCCGGCCTCGGCCAACGAGGCTTCCAGCATCCAGGGTCCGGCTGCGCGGGAGGCGCCACCGTCGCCGCTCCCACATGCTCCCACGACCACAGCCGCCCCAGCCGCCAGAATCGACCTCGTCAACCGAGAGTCCCTCATTTTCGTCTCCTCCGCTTGTGCGAAGATGCCCGGAGCTTAACGGGCTCCGCGTGCCTCTGCGCTGCCTGCGCCACGTTCACCTACGCCACGTCCACTCTGCCGAGGCGTACCGCTCCGTTAGCTCCATGCTTTTGACCCGCTCGGGCTCGGTGAGTTCGCCGCGATGCCAATCGCCCCCTGCCAAACCCCTCAGACCCGAGATGACGGCCTCTGCAAGATCGTACCAGGACGGGGCTTGGCCCAGCACTTCCTCGAGGGAGATCGGTGCCTGAACACGCTCGTATTTCCCAGGCTCCATCGCTTTTACACCCGCCCTGGACCCTGCAGACGGCGACCCCAGCCCAAGTAGCCGCTCCTGCCCGGGACCGATGAGCAGAGATCCATGCTGGAGAATCGCCCCCTCGAGCCGAGCCTGCGCGCTTCCGACGAGTTTTCTCCCCCCCACGGTCACTTCGCCGGGGGCGGGCTGATTAAAACAGGGTCCAGAGTCCAGACCCGCGGGCGAGCCTCCTACCTCCACCATCACGGCCGGGACGCCCAATGACCCAAGGGCCTGCACCAACCCCCGGTTGATCAGCTCGTACGTCGCTCTGAGGCCTCCCCGCCCCTTGAGCGGAAGGATCGCTGCATAGGTGAGCTCCCGGTCGTGTAAAACGGCCCGTCCGCCGGTCGGCCGGCGTACGAACTCGATGCCGGCGCTGCGACCGGCGGCGGGATCGTAGCGGTCGCGGGCAGGCTCGTTGCGGCCGAAGGACACGGTAGGACGACTCCACCGGTAGACGCGGAACACCGCCTCGCCGGGACAAAGACAGGCCGCGAGCGCGTGATCCACGGCCATGTTTCTCGGACCGGAAGCCGGTGGATCGACGAGAACCCTCCACCTGAGCGCCTCGGTCCCGAGTACACCCCGCCCTGGCGCGCCACGGCCCTGTTCGGGTCGCATCGAGCCTGGCAGTGCGAACCCGGAGGCGACCGTCAAAACTCGTACGAACCCTTTCCAGGCTCGATGATCACGACTCGGGCGCGGGCGCCGACGAGGGCGGCAAAGGCCTCGACGTCTTGCTCGATGAAGGGCCAAGTGTCGTAGTGGATCGGAATCACCACGGAGGGCTCGATGAACTCGATCGCGGTCACCGCATCCTCCGGTCCCATGGTGAAGTTGTCCCCCATCGGGAGCAGGGCAACGTCGACCCTTCCCTTGAGAAGCTGCATATCCATGGTCAGAGCGGTATCACCCGCGTGGTACAGACGCTTGCCCGGGCCGAGGTCGAAGAGCAGCCCAGCAGGGCTGGTGGTGAAGCCCTCGGCACCCTCTCCGTGGACCCTGCCTCCGTGGATGGCGACGGTCAATTTCACGCGCCCGAAGGGAAAGTCCCAACCACCCCCAATGTGCATCGGGTGGACGTTCTCCACTCCCTGGCTCTGGACATATTCGATGAGCTCGAAGGCGCCCACGACCGTGGCGCCCGTGTTCTTGGCTATGGCGATCGCGTCCACGAAATGGTCGAAATGGCCGTGCGTACAGAAGATGAAGTCGGCCTCGACGTCGGATGGGCTCACCTCCGTCCAGGGATTGTCGTCGAAGAACGGGTCGATGATCACTCGGGTCCCGTCGTCCGTCGTGAGGCCGAACGTCGAGTGACCGTAGTAGTCCAGCACTGCCATGTGAAACGTCTCCTCAATGTGCCTTTAGAGGAAATTCAGGCGTGTTCCTCAGCATAAGCTTCCACTGGGGGACACGCACACACCAGGTTGCGGTCTCCATGGGCGTTGTCCACCCTCCGAACCGGAGGCCAGTATTTATGTTCTCGGCTCCAGGGAGCCGGGTAGCCCGCCTGCTCGCGCGTGTAGCCGTGTTTCCAATCCTCGGCCATGAGCATGGCTGCCGTATGGGGAGCATTTTTGAGCGCATTGTCTTCCGGATCGGACTCGCCCGAAGCGATCGCCTCGATCTCGCCCCGAATGGCGAGCAGCGCTTCACAGAACCGGTCCAACTCGTACTTGGACTCGCTCTCGGTGGGCTCCACCATGATCGTTCCCACCACCGGAAACGACATGGTCGGCGCATGGAATCCGTAGTCCATCAAGCGCTTGGCGACGTCCTCGTCCGTGATCCCGGTCGTCTTTTTCAGGGGACGAAGGTCCAGAATGAACTCGTGCCCCACACGGCCGTTCTCTCCCCGATAGAGGACCTCGAACGCTTCGCCGAGCCGGTGCGCCATGTAGTTGGCGTTGAGGATCGCCGCCTCGGTCGCTTGTCGGACCCCGTCTCTTCCGAGAAGGGCGATATACGCCCAGGAGATCAGGAGAATACTGCTGCTCCCCCATGGTGCCGCCGACACGGCCCGGATGGCCTGCTCCCGACCGGTATCCAGCTCCGGATGGCCCGGAAGGAAAGGCGCTAATTCCGACGTGACGCATATCGGGCCCATCCCGGGCCCTCCTCCACCATGTGGGATCGAAAAAGTCTTGTGGAGATTGATGTGACAGACGTCGGCACCGTAGTCACCCGGGCGGCACAGCCCGACCTGGGCATTCAGGTTTGCACCGTCCAGGTACACCCGTCCCCCGTAGCGGTGGACGATGTCGCAGATCTCACGGATACGCGGCTCGAACACGCCGTGCGTCGACGGATAGGTGACCATGAATGCCGCGAGCTCCGAAGCATGCGATTCGGCCTTTGCAGCGAGATCCTCCACGTCGATGTTGCCGCCTTTGTCACAATCCACGACCACGACGCTCATGCCAGCCATCACCGCGCTAGCCGGATTGGTTCCGTGCGCGGACGAAGGGATCAAGCAGACACTCCGTTGCGACTCACCCCGGCTCTCGTGGAACGCCCGGATCACTCGCAACCCGGCGTACTCCCCCTGGGCCCCCGAGTTAGGCTGGAGGGACGTCGCCTCGAACCCACTGATCTCGGCCAGCCAGGCCTCCAGGTCCGAGAAGATCCGTCGATACCCTTCTGCCTGGTCCTGGGGGGCAAACGGATGGATCCCTCCGAACACCCTCCACGTAACGGGCACCATTTCAGTGGTCGCGTTGAGCTTCATCGTACACGACCCGAGCGGAATCATGCTCGTGTTGAGCGATAGATCCTTACTCTCCAAACGGTGCAAATACCGAAGCATCTCGGTCTCGGAACGATATCGGTGAAAGACCGGGTGCTCGAGCATCGGGGACGTACGTTTCAGAGTCCCGGGGATGGCCGATGACGCTTCCTTGGACACCCTCTCGGCACGGAGCTTCACCCCTCCTCCTCGCGGGCCACCATGGCTGAACACGGCGAAGAGATCGTCGATGTCCTTCGGTCTGGTCGTTTCGTCGAGCGCAACACCGATCGTCCCGTCGCCGTAGTCCCGAAGATTGATCTCCAAATCCCACGCACGCCGCAGAACGTTTTCTCCCGATATCTCCGAAGGCACGACCTGGATGGTATCGAAGAAACGATCGTGCACGACCGTATGACCGAGTTCGCGGAGGCCATGGGCCAGAGTCGCGGTCAACTCATGAATCCGCAGTGCGATGCGACGCAAACCGTCGGGTCCATGATATACCGCGTACATGCCCGCCATGATGGCCAGAAGCACCTGAGCCGTGCAGATATTGGATGTGGCCTTTTCCCTTCGGATGTGCTGCTCACGAGTCTGGAGGGCCATCCGCAGCGCCGGATCGCCATCCGCATCGACCGACACGCCGATGATCCGGCCCGGCAGCCTGCGCTTGAACCGCTCCTTGGCCGAAAGGAAAGCGGCGTGGGGACCGCCATACCCCATGGGGACGCCGAATCGCTGGGTGTTTCCCACCACGATATCGGCGCCAAACTCCCCAGGAGGAGTGAGGAGGGTGAGCGCCATCAAGTCCGCCGCCACGACCACCCCGGCACCCCAGTCATGGAAAGTTTCACAGAACACTCTGTAGTCGTGAAGTGCGCCGTCGCTCGCCGGATACTGCACTAGACCCCCGAAGAACTCCTCGCCGAAGGTCTTGAGATCGACGTTGTCGTGCACGCCGACCATGACCTCGATGCCCAATGGCTCCGCCCGGCCCCGAACCACCTCGATCGTCTGCGGATGGCAACCCTCCGACACGAAGAATATCTTGCGAGCCTCATCCTTTTCCTCGGCGAAGAGCATGGTCATCGCCTCGGCAGCGGCCGTCGCCTCGTCGAGTAGCGAGGCGTTGGCGATCTCCATTCCGGTGAGGTCGATCACCATCGTTTGGAAGTTCAGGAGTGCCTCGAGTCTCCCCTGTGAGATCTCGGCCTGGTACGGCGTGTACTGAGTATACCATCCGGGATTTTCCAGGACGTTCCTCAGGATGACGCCGGGCACGATGGTATCGTGGTACCCCATACCGATATACGACCGAAACACCCTGTTTCTTGCGCCGATCTCCTGAAGCTGCTCGAGTAGGTCGTGCTCGGAAGACGCCTCTGGAAGGTCCAGGTCGTTCTTGAGCCGGATGGACTCGGGGATGGTTTGATCGATGAGTTCGTCGAGGCTGCGAAGCCCCATGGACTCCAACATCTGCCGGACATCGTGAGGCCGCGGCCCGATATGCCGACCGGCAAACCCACGCTCCGACTCTATTTCAGGGGACATTCGTGTCCAGCTACTCGCCCACTAACGTCTGATAGGCCGAGGCGTCCATGAGGGCATCGACCGCACCCTGATCACCGACGCGCAGCCGAACCATCCAACCCGCGCCATAGGGGTCACTGTTTACGATCGAGGGGTCCTCCTCCAGCGAGGCGTTCACCTCAACGATTTCACCGTCCACCGGACAGTACAGATCACTCACCGCCTTGACGGCCTCGATCGTCCCGAACGTGGCCTTTACCTCGAAGCTCTCCCCGACTGCAGGTAACTCGAGGAAAACGACGTCCCCCAACTCCCCCTGGGCATAGTCCGTAATTCCGACTTGATATACCCCGCTCTCATCCGTCGCCTTCATATACTCATGATCCTCGGTATATCGCAGCCCATCGGGGATTTCGGACATCACTTCTCCAGGCTAAGGTGTCTCAAAGATTGGTATGAGGCGGTCAATCACCAGGCGGATTTCTCGTGTGTTAACTTCCAGAGTATTCCGGTAGTTTTTCGACGAGAGCTTTCGGCCCTTTTACAACGATCTCGGCGCAAAAGTATAGAGAACATGGATACGTTCAAGAAGACCGAATCCGAGATCCGTCCGGCCCTGACCTCCCTCTCGGACGAAGAGCAAATGTTCCGGGAGGCGGTACGGGATTTCTCGACCTCGGAGATCGCTCCGCTCGTATCTCAAATGGATCGATCACAGGAGCTGGACGCTGGTCTGCTTCCCCAACTCTTCGAGCTGGGTCTCATGGGGATCGAGATCCCGGAGGAGTTCGGTGGAGCCGGATCCAGCTTCTTCACCTCGGTCCTGGTCGTGGAGGAGATGTCGAGGACCGATCCCTCCGTAGCGACCTTGGTCGATGTCCAGAACACGCTGGTCAACAACGCACTCGGTCGGTGGGGATCCGACGAGTTGAAAGCACACTACTTTCCCAAGCTCGCTTCTGAGTGGGTGGGCGCGTACGCCCTCTCGGAGGCCGGAAGCGGCTCCGACGCTTTTTCGCTGAGGTGTCGAGCGACTCGAGATGGCGACGCTTGGGTGCTCGAGGGGCAGAAGCTGTGGATCACGAATGGGAGTGAGGCCTCCATGTTCGTCGTCTTCGCCACGGTGGATCCCGACGCAGGGTATAAGGGCATCACGGCCTTCATCGTGGATCGCGACAGCGAGGGGTTCTCGGTGGGAAAGAAGGAGGACAAGCTCGGAATTCGCGCCTCCTCCACGACGGAGGTGATTCTCAACGCCGTGAGAGTTCCCGACGGAAATGTCTTGGGTGAGGTCGGAAAGGGATACAAGGTGGCGATCGAGACCCTGAACGAGGGCCGAATCGGGATCGGTGCGCAGATGGTAGGCACCGCACAGGGAGCGCTGGATCACACCTTGCGTTATGTAAAGGAACGAGAACAGTTCGGCCGCCCGATCGTCGATTTTCAGGGCGTACAGTTCCAGTTGGCGGACGCGGCGACGGAGTTGGAGGCCTCCAGACTTCTGGTCTACAACGCGGCTCGGCTCAAGGACGCCGGCGAGGACTTCCTGGTGCCAGCGGCGATGGCCAAGCTACATTCCTCGCGAATGGCACAGAAGGTGACTTCTTTGTGTATCGATCTTTACGGTGGGTACGGGTTTACCACCGAATATCCGGTAGAAAAATTCTATCGCGATTCTAAGATCGGCACGATTTACGAGGGCACGACGAATATGCAGCTTCAAACCATCGCCAGGGTACTTCTCGGATGACCGGGCTCGGAATTTGGGAGATTGGCCTGATCCTCCTGATCGTGATGTTTTTCTTCGGGGCGAAAAGGATTCCCGTGATCGGTCGCGGCCTCGGAGAGGGCATTCGGAACTTCAAGATGGCCCTCGGCAAGAGTGACGAGACCCCAAGCGACCGCACGCTCGAGGACCCCCCGGAAGACGACAGGTCCTAGAACGAAAACCTGATGGAGACGGCGGCCCTCGACAACGTCGTCATCGTGTTGGACGAGCCCAAGGACGTTGTAAATGTCGCCGGCGTCGTCCGCGTAATGATGAATATGGGCCTGTCCAGGTTACGCCTCGTGAACCCGGACGACTTCGACACTTACCGCATCGGCGGTATCGCCCACCGAAGCGAAGATCTGACGCAAGCAGCGGAGATTTACGACACTCTCCAGGACGCCCTGTCCGACGTGGTGCTCAGCGTCGGAACCAGCGCCCGGCCCCGGACCGCACAGCGTAATTATGCCAGGCCCAGGGAGGTCGCGCCCCGAATCGTCACGAGCACCGGCAATGGACTCGTGGCTCTGGTCTTCGGCAGGGAAGACCGAGGACTCACAAACGAGGCACTCGACCTCTGTCAGACGGTTGCGATCGTTCCGACGTCCGCGGAATATCCGAGCCTCAACCTGGCTCAGGCCTGTCTGGTTCTCTGCTACGAGATCTATCTCGTGGCATCCGAGGACGCTCCGTTACCAAAGGGCAAACGGGACCAGGGGCCGGCAACCCAAAAGGACCTCGAGGAAATGTACGCCGCCCTCGATCGGGGGTTGCACCGAATCGACTTTTTCAAAGGGGACCGGCACCCCGACAGTGTCATGCGCCTTCTTCGTACCATTTTTTCCCGGGCCGAGCCGGATCTCCGGGAAACACGTCTGGTACGGGCCATGGGGTTCGAGATGGAGCGCTACTTTGACCGAGACGAGGCGGGAAGTGAGCGCCGCGCTTCCCTCCGGGAGCGCTCCTGAGTCCGCGATCCCGCCTCGGACGATGACCGGATGAGGAGTGCATCGGACCTTTTTTCCCTTGGAAACCTCACTTATTTGTCCTTATCTTATTGACTTGTAGCACAGTCAACACGTTCCGCAGTAAGAGGGACGATCTTTCTGCCCCGTCCGGCGGCTCTTCTTCGGCCCCCCGATATGAAAACACCTGAGCCGACCGGTACCGCACCGCTCGAAGAGCGTTATCGGGCCTTGCTCGGCTTGGGCCGCACCTTCCTCGGCAGCTCCACCTCGCGGGACCTTTATCAAACGATCTACGTCGAGACCGCCAAGGTGATCGAACTCTCAGGATTCATGCTCTCCCTCTACGACGATCAGAGTGAGGTCGCTACCGTCGTCTTCAGCGCGAAAGAAGGCAAAGAGAGCAAGTCTGGACTCACCTACGCGGGTTCCGACAGCGAAGTGTTACGGACAGGCGAACCCACCGCCATCGAGAACCAAACCGATATGGGTGCCCTCCTTTTTCCCGGCGACGGCGCGCCCGGCGCTGGCGCCCGGTCGACCCTCTCGGTCCCCCTCCTGTGGAGGAACCATGTCACCGGGGCACTCGCAGTATTTTCATCGCACCCCGATGCATACGTGGCCGCCGACTCCGAAGTGCTGGGACGCGTGGCCGATCTCGCGGCGGTCGCCCTGGAGAACATGCGTCACGTGGAAGAGCTACAGCGGCGCTCGTTCGAAGCGGAGAAGCTGGAAGAGATCGGTCGAGTCCTGGTGAGTTCCCTCGATTTTGAAGAGGTCTTGGAGCGGGTCTCCTACGCGACGATGGAACTTCTCCATCTCGACGGGGCTGGGGTCTGGACGCATGAAGACGGGTGTGGCACCGTGCGAACATCCGTCGGGGAAATCCCGTTTCCCGTAGGAACCACCTGGACCCTCTCTGACGCCGTAGCCGAAGCCGTATTGGTGAATGGCGAGCCCTTTCGGATCGAGGACGTCGGCTCCCATGACAACCGAGAAGACCTGCTCGGAATTTGCTTCCAGACCGGAAGCGCCGTCTCGACCCCGATCAAGGTCGGAGACCGGGTCGTTGGCGCGCTCGCCGCCCGATCCAAGCAGGTGCGCCGGTTCACCGACACCGATGTGCGAATGTTGGGCCGGCTGGCGGCACAAGCTTCCGCCGCGCTGGATAATGCCGAGTTGCACGCAAGTATTCAGGCTCTCTCCCTCACCGATGCCCTGACTGGATTGTCCAACCGCCGGCACCTTCAGCTCCATCTCGAGCGAGAAGTCGCCGCCGCTCGGCGTGGCAGAAAACTGGCGCTTGTCCTATTCGATTTGGACTCGTTCAAACACTACAACGACACGCTCGGCCATGTGGTTGGAGACCAAATCCTGAAGGCCTTCGGGGGGATTCTCACTCAGGAGAATCGGGCCATGAATCTTGTCGCGCGATACGGCGGCGACGAGTTCGTATCGGTCCTATCGGAGGGCGACGCGCAGGGCGCGCAGGGTTATCTGGCACGGATCCACAAAGGCGTCAAGGGAGACCCCCTCCTGGCGTCTCACGGAGTCACCGTGAGTTCTGGCGTGGCCGAGTTCGAGGCCGCCGAAATGGTGGGGGTCGAGGAACTCATTCAGGCCGCAGACCGGAACATGTACAAGAACAAAGCCGCCAAACGCTGACCCGGCGGCCGTTACATCACGCGGAGTGAATCCCTGAAGCCGCCATCTCCACCTCGAAGGTCTCCGGATCCACCATCGGTTGCCACACCTGGATGAGTGGAAAGGTGGAAAGGAACCACCGGATGGCGTACAGGAAGATCCCCAGAAACATGAGCGCCACGAGTAGCTCCGTAGCGCCCAACGTCGGAGTGTCGGGGCTACGGATGGAGGGCGCCACCATGAGGTGCTTTTCCAACCATAATCCTGCGAGAAGCACCAGCGTAACGACTCCAAAGACCGCGGAATTCATCTTCGCCTTCCGGCCAATCAGGCCTGCGAACGGAATCACGAAGCACATCACGATCAAGAGCGCCGACCACTTGCCCCAGGGCTCTTCAGCCCGGTGAATGATCCAAGCCTGCTCCCAAGGGAGTTTTCCGTACCAGATCACCAGATATTGGGCGAAGAACAGGTAGGTCCAAAACACGCAGAAGGCGAAGGTGAGCTTGCCGAGGTCATGGAGCTGCTGCCGGCCCATCGCCTTGTCCACCACGCCACCACCCCGCTTCAGAAAGATCGTCGAAAGTGCCGTGGCCGCGATGCCGCTCCAGAAGGCGCCCATGAAGAACCACGGGCCCACCATCGTGGAGTACCAGTGGGGCTCGAGCGACATCACCCAATCGTACGCGAGAATGCTCATCATGAGCGCGTATATGATCACGAACGGCGGACCGAGACGCGTCATGCGCCGGTAGGAAACCACCTCCTCCACCTCCTGACCGAGCCACCCCCGGGTGAGGCGGTCGCGCCACGCGTCTCGGCCGGGGTCGGAATCGGCGTGTCCCCTGGTCAAGCCCATATCCGGCCTCAGCGCCAGGTACGCGAAGTAGAGTGACACTCCGAAAAGGACGAGCACCCCGACCACGTTCCTGGTCAAAAGGAACGGCATGTTGAGGTAGGCCGCCTTCTTTTGGAGGATCGGATCCTGAGCCACTTCCGTGATCCAAGGAAAATATGACTCGCCGAGCCCTAGCATCGGCAGAAACATCACGAACGAGATTGGAAGGAATGCCACGAACGCTAAACTCACCCGACGGATCGACCAGTTCCACTTCGCCTTCGTCATCCACGTCACCACTGCGAGCAGCATCGCTCCCATGGCGATGTTCGTGAAAAACAGCCAATTCGACACGTACGACTGCCACGCTCGATCGGCATCGGTGGTCAAGGCAAATAGGAAACCCGCGAGGCCGACCACGAACATCCCGAGGAACACCCGTTCCACCCTCTTGGAACGCGGGAGATACCGAATGGGAATCTCGGAGGGGACGTGAATAGTGCTCATCGGACTACTCTGCCCCCGCGCCCAGGGGAGTATTGCCGGCTTGGCCCTGCAACACACGGATATAGTTCACGATGTTCCAGCGGTCGAAGTGACTGATTTGGTGCCCGTAGGGAGGCATGAGGCCACGGCCGACACGCATGATCCCGTAGATGTAGCCGTCGGTGAATCCGGCTACGACCGGGCCAGAGAGATTGTAGCCTATCAGCAGCGGGAACTTTTCGATGATGTTGGCCTGAGCGCCCACACCCGCCGCTCCGTGGCAAACCGCACAAAACCGGTTGAAAAGCACCTCGCCGCGTTCGAGCGACGCCGGGTCGGGCGGGACCGGGTTGGGGAGGTTCTGCACCACGGGGCTGAACAGGTCGGCCTGGGCGAACGGAGCCGGCATGAGACCCGGTTCGGGCTGGCCTGTGTTCAAGCGACCCGGTCCCGGAGTGTTGTTACCGGAGGCGAAGGGCACGCTGTTTTCGGGTGGCGCGATCGTATTCTCGTACGGATCGAACGACCTCGAATCACGCATGTGACGGCCGAAGATGCCCGCGAGAACGTCGTCCAGGGGGCTGCACGCCCCCGTTGCGAGCAGTAAGGCGCCGATCCACGCCATTCGAGCGTTCCGGCCCACGGTGCCGCTCATTGGTCACCCCCGTGCCCGCTTGGGCCCGCGATGGCCGTGGGTCGCATCGGCGTCGGCAGCACCTCCTTGAGCTCGGC
>Ga0209988_10001315_pt1 | contig 16130 bp, 17 predicted proteins | sample N075metaG_FD_183115 | JGI IMG/M metagenome (GOLD analysis project Ga0209988, IMG submission 183115) | Deep subsurface microbial communities from Kermadec Trench to uncover new lineages of life (NeLLi) - N075 metaG (SPAdes) (version 2) | ecosystem: Environmental > Aquatic > Marine > Ocean trench... | reverse complement strand
GCAATAGAAATAAAAGACGTTCTTTGAGGACACGACGATGTTCCAGATTCTAGGTGCAATTACCGGTTCCGCGCTCGCGATCGCGGCGCTGTTGCTGCTGGTCGGCATACCGCAGTTCAAAGCCGAGTCGAGTGACATCTCACACGATGTGGTCACACTGCCGCTGCGCGTTGCACCCGTGGAAGAGCTGGCTGCCGAGACGCTACCGGTCGTGGAAGACATTGCTGTGGTTGCAGCAGACGTAAGCCAGGACGGCGTCATCGACACAGAAATTGTCGAGCCACTCGCAGACGTTGCGGCCCTCCTTCCCGACACACAACAGTGGTATGCGTTCTGGAGCCCGTTTCGCAGCGAGATCGCCGCCGCCGGGTTTATCACCCAACTGCAACGCGTCACCGGCCTCGACTATCGCGTCGTCAAGATCAAACCGGCTAACTACGAGGTCGCCTTCTCGTATGCACAGGACGGGGACATTTCGATCAATCTCTCGCAAATCTCAGCCGCGACCGGTCTCGAAATGCCCGAAGGCCAGTGAAGACGACGACATGAACAAGCGTGGCTCAAATTGCACCCTCGTATTGCTCGGCACTGTCCTGATCGGATTTGCGATTGCGGCGCATGCCAATATCGACTCGGACATTGATTCATCCTGGCATGCTTATATGAATGGACAGACAGCGCTCGAGCCCGCATACCGATTTCCGTATTCCACCTGCTTTAGTGTCGCCGCGCTCGAACACGACTTGCCCGAGACTCTGCTGCTTGCCGTTGCGCGCGGTGAAAGTGACTTCGAAGCAACCGCCAGGTCACGCGCGAATGCGCACGGCGTCATGCAAATCCTTTGGCCGGGCACGGCGAAGCACCTCGGCATCCATCGATTGAGCGAACTCTACGATCCGTGCACAAATATCGACGCGGGTGCGCGATATCTCAAGGAAATGCTCGCGCGTTACAATGGCAACGTACATCTCGCGCTCGCCGCGTATAACTACGGTCCACAGCGCATCTCGATTGATGGCGAAGACATCCCATCCGGCGCGAGCTGGTATTCCGGCTACATCTATCGGCACCTGGCCTATGTTCTGGGTGACGGCAGCGCGACAGCGACGTCCAGCAGTTCGCTGTATTCAGATATAGGACAGTCCACCCTGCTGACGTTCGGCGAACCCTATCGAGCCGTGGCGTTTATCGAACGCCTGGAAGCAAAGTCACCGGGCTTGAGTCTGGACTGGTTTCGCCGCGGCACCGGCGAGTTTGAGGTTGTGATGACCTACGCGGACAAACACAGTTTCGATCGCAGCGCGCGAATGCTTGAACACGCCGGATTCCGGCTGCAGCCCTTTTATTGACAGCCGGGCTTGCCGAAGTCTTGCGGCAATACGGCTTCAATACGCTCCATCACATCGAGTCGGTGCACGAAGTCATGAATGTAATCGAGCTTGTCGGTTTCAATGACCAGCACTTCGCTCATGTCGTATCGGTCGATCCAGTCTTCGTATAAACGATCGAGTCGCTTCAGATACGCGAGCGGCACGTCCTGCTCCATTTTGCGACCCCGAAGACGAATTCGCTGCCGCAGTGGCCGCATCGAACAACGCAGGTAGATCATCAGGTCGGGCGGCTTAATCGCATCGAGAATGGCGTGGTAGAAACCCTGATAGGTCTCCCAGTCGCGTTTGCTGATTTTGCGCATCTGCATTAGCGCGGTCGCGAATATCTCCGCGTCCTCGAAGATCGTACGATCGAGCGCAACTGTGCCGGCCTGCCGATCCAGCTCCTGATGCAAGCGAAACTTACTGCTCAGGAAATACAGCTGCGATTGAAACGCCCAGCGCTTCATATCCTTGTAAAAGTCTTCCAGATAAGGGTTTTCGTCATTGGGCTCATAGAACGGCATCACGCCATAGGTGCGCGCCAGAAATTCGACGAGTGTCGATTTCCCGGACCCCATGTTGCCGGCTATTGCGATCGTGCGTTTCACAGCGGGCAAAGATACCGTATCCTCGATCGATGCGCAGCCAAGGGGCAAAACGTGGACAAGCCGCCGGTACTCATTAGCGAACAAGCCATTCAAAAACGCGTTGCCGAACTCGCAGAACAGGTCTCGTCCGACTACGCGAACAAGGGCGATATCGTTCTCATCGGAGTTCTCAAAGGATCCTTTATCTTTCTGGCCGACTTGTCGCGCAAACTGACGATTCCGCGCACGATCGAATTTATTGCGGTCTCAAGTTACGGCAGTTCCAGTACATCGTCGGGGGCGGTTCGACTGGTCATGGATGTTCGCGGCAACATCGAGAATCGCCACGTACTCATTATCGAAGATATCGTCGACACGGGCCGCACGCTCAATTACCTGATCGGCATTCTCGAATCGCACCGCCCTGCATCGATCAGGACATGCACGCTGCTGCATAAGGCCGAGGCAGCCGAAGTAGATGTCGATATTGACTACATCGGCTTCGGAATTGGTGATGAATGGGTTGTTGGCTATGGGCTCGATTTCGCAGAACGCGATCGCACGCTGCCCTACATCGGCACGATTACGCCTGACGATTAAAATCCGAGCATTCGTCGACTTCGAGCTCAATCGTGCAATGGTCGATGCCGTAGTCGCGACGCAAAAAATTCTTGACCCTGCGAATCGTGTCAGTCGGGTTGGCCGCCTCCGCTTCCAGGCACACATGCATCGTCAGCATTAGATTCTGCGGCGTCAGCCCCCACACATGCACGTGATGAATACCGCCTACACCGGGTAATTCCTCAATTATCTTACGTTGCATATCCTCTACGTCCAGCCACTCCGGCGCGCCCTCCAGCAAAACGTGTGCGCTACGTTTCACCAGTACCCAGGCACTTTTGAGAATCAACATTGCGACCGCGACGGAGAGTATCGGGTCAATCATCATCCAGCTTGTTTTGATAATGACGAGCGCCGCAACAATTGCTGCAACAGAACCGAGTAAGTCGCCAGCGACGTGTATCACCGCAGCACTGATATTGAGATTATCTCTGTCAGCGCCATGCAGGATCAGGAATGCAGCGATGTTGACGACCAGGCCCGCGACCGCCACCAGCAGCATCGTCTGACCCAGCACTTCTGCGGGCGATATAAAACGCTGCACAGCCTCGAACAAAATCCAGCCGACGATCAGCAGCAAACTCAGACCATTCACAAACGCGGCAAGTATCTGAAATCGGTGGTATCCGAACGTGAGCCTTCGATCAGCCGGTCGCTTGCTGACGTGAAAAGCGACGGCGGCGAGACCCAGTGCCATCGTGTCGGTCAGCATATGGCCGGCGTCCGCAAGCAAGGCCAGCGATCCGGACAGAATGCCGCCGATGACCTCGACGACCATGAAACAAGCGGTCAGTATCAGCGCAAGAATGACGCGCCGCATATTGCCATCGCTATGGCTGTGACCGTTCCCCATGGCGGCTAATTACTCCTGATGAGATTCCCGACTGAGACGATATATCATGAACGCCGCTCGTTTGGTCGCCAGCGCCAGCGTATCAAGCTCCAGACTTTCATTCGGCGTATGCCCGCCCACACCGAGCGCCCCCATACCCGCCAGCGCATCGGTGTATTGCGCGACAAAGGAAATATCGGCCGCACCGCGACGAGAGGGATCCAGTGAAGGCATCTCGCCACGACCCATATCCTTGTTGATGTCCGACAACAAGATCTGCAAACGTCGATTGCCTGCCGTTGGCGACATGGACGGATAACCGAGCTTGAACTCGATACTGGCCGTCGTGTGCGGCAGGTTTCTGGCAACAACCTCACGCATCGCGTCCATCGCACGTTGCAGCTGATCCTCAGAGATCGTCCGTATGCCACCGTGTACGACCAGCTCGCGCGGCACGATATTGGTCTTGCCGAATGTCGTACCGCGATTCTGGCTGGCATCGTACTCGACGTCGGTGCCGCCCTGAATCGTTCCGGCGTTGAATGTCAGATGCTGTTCGCCGCGAATGTCTTCGTAAAATTCATTAAGAATCCGCGCCGCCTCGAAAATCGCTCCCGCACCTGTATTCTCATCGAAGATTCCCGATGAATGTGCCTGCTTGCCCGTGACTTTCAGCGTCCAGCTGGAGGAACTGCGGCGTGCGATCGTCGCCCAGTCGCCTTCTTCGTCGGTAATGGCGGACTCAAAGCCCAACGCTATATCCGCCCACTTCCCCGCTTCGATAAGATCCTTGCGAGTAATCGACAGCGGCTTGCCCGATTTTTCCTCGTCGCCCGTGTATGCAACGACGACAGAAAAATCATCGAGCAGGCCGGCTTCTTTCAGCGCAAGCAAGGCATAGACGATCACGACGTTGCCGGATTTCATGTCTTCAATACCGGGCCCTTGTGCCGAATTCCCGTCCCGCACAAACGCCTGAAACGAATCATCGGCCTCGAAAACCGTATCCAAATGGCCGATCAGCAGAAATTTCGGCCCGCCAGTACCTTCATGGCGGCCGAACAAATGGCCCGCACGATTGATCTCGGGCGGCATCTCGATCCATTCGGTGTCGAGGCCAATCGCATCAAGCTCGCGACGCATGACGACGCCTACTTCGCGAACGCCGTCGTGATTCATCGTGCCGCTGCCGATATTGACGGTTTCTTCGAGCAGGCTGATTGCGTTCTCGAGATTGGCATCAATCCACTCGGCCATCTGCCGTTCGGTGCTGTCCAGCCCTGCTGCAGACGCGCCCATCGAAATACACAACGCGACCGGCAGAATCGAATTCAGCAGGAGTTTGGATGCTTTCATACGTGGTCCTCATCAAAGTGGCGCGGCACGCGAATGTGCTCAACCATGCGCTGGATTCTAGCCGGTGGCGGCGCTGTCAGGTAGCTCACTGTGAAGGCGACGGTAAAATTGAGACACATGCCGATCACGCCGATACCCTCCGGCGATATTCCAAACAGCCAGTTCTCGGCAACGTTCTCTCCCCAGGGTGCGCCGGCCCATTTCAGAAACAGGCCTTTGAAGAACTCGATATAGCCGTAGGTAAACAGCAGCCCGGTCAGCATTCCGGCAATCGCGCCTTCTTTGTTGATTCGCTTGGAGAAAACCCCCATCAGGATGACCGGGAACAACGACGCGGCAGCGAGTCCGAATGCGAAGGCCACAACCTGTGCAACCCAGCCTGGCGGGTCGAATCCCAGATAGCCCGCCACGAGAATGGCGAACGCCGCCGCAATGCGGCCAGCCAGCAGCTCTTGTTTCTCACTGATTTTCGGCATGAAGATGCCTTTGATCAGGTCGTGCGAAATGGCCGCCGAGATCACCAGCAACAATCCCGCTGCGGTTGAAAGCGCAGCCGCGATTGCGCCGGCTGCGACCAACGCGATCACCCAGTTCGGCAAGCCTGCGATTTCAGGGTTTGCGAGCACGATGATGTCGCGATCAACGCTGAGCTCGTTCCCTTCCCAACCGTAGGCGGCTGCTTGCGCAGCAAAATCAGGATTGCTGTCGTCGTAATACTGGATGCGGCCGTCGCCGTTGCGGTCTTCATAGGTCAGCAAACCCGTGCGCTGCCAGGTCTCAAACCATTCGGGACGATCCTCGTAAGCCAGGTTGCCGTCGACTGCGCCGATTTCGCCGGGCTGCATCGTGTTAATCAGGTTGTAGCGCGCCATCGAACCCACGGCGGGTGCGGTTGTGTAGAGAATAGCGATGAAAAACAGCGCATAGCCTGCGGAGATTCGCGCGTCTTTGACTCTCGGCACTGTGAAAAAGCGCACGATGACATGTGGCAGGCCCGCCGTGCCCGCCATGAGCGCCATCGTGATGCAGAAAATGTCAATCTTGCTCTTGGTGCCGGAGGTGTACTGATTGAAACCCAGCGAGGTCACAATGTCGTCCAGCTTATCGAGCAATGCTGTGCCGCTGTCAGCGACTTCACTGCCGAACGCAAGTTGCGGTATCGGGTTGCCCGTCAATTGAATCGCGATGAAAATTGCGGGCACCGTGTAGGCGAATATCAAGACGCAATACTGGGCTACCTGCGTATAGGTCACGCCCTTCATGCCGCCGAGTACTGCGTACACGAAAACGATGCCCATACCAACAACGAGACCTACGGTTACGTCGACTTCCAGGAAACGCGAGAACACGATACCCACACCGCGCATCTGTCCGGCGACGTAGGTAAACGAAATAAAGATCAGACAAATGACGGCTACAACGCGCGCCGTGCGCGAGTAATACCGTTCACCGATGAACTCCGGTACGGTGAATTTTCCAAACTTGCGCAAATACGGCGCCAGCAACAAGGCCAGTAAGACGTAGCCGCCCGTCCAGCCCATCAGGTAAACGGAGCCGTCATAGCCAAGGAATGCGATCAATCCGGCCATCGAGATAAAGGATGCTGCACTCATCCAGTCGGCCGCCGTCGCCATGCCATTGGCGAGCGGTGACACCGATCTACCGGCGATATAAAAATCACCTGTGCTCTGGGCACGCGACCAAATCGCAATACCGATGTAGAGCGTGAAGCTGAGTCCGACGACGACGTAGGTCAGTGCTTGCAGGCTCACCGCGACTTACTCTTCATGGACATCGAACTGCTTGTCGATACGATTCATACGCCAGGCGTAGAAAAAAATCAGCGCGACAAAGACGTAGATCGAGCCTTGTTGCGCAAACCAAAAGCCGAGTTTGAATCCCCCGATGCGGATCGTATTCAATTGCTCAACGAACAGAATGCCGCAACCGTAGGAACACAGAAACCAGATGGCGAGGCAGCCGGCGACAAGCCGAAGATTCGCTCGCCAGTAGGCCTTGCGATTGTTGTGTTGCATTGCTTTCCCCCGGATCTTTTGTTGTGCGTCTTTTTGTTGTGAGAGGGCAATGTAACAAAAAGAAAGGCGGTTCCTTGCGGAACCGCCTTTGCTATCACCATTACGTACGTGGTGCCTGGCCCCCTGAATCCCCCGCCAAGTCGTACCCGAAGGTGTCTTTCCTGTCCGCGCCAGCGCTGTTTCGCAAGCTTGTTGCTCAAAGGCGACGTCTGAACGGGTCTGAAGTTCTCAAATATGCCCCGCGATGTCAATGTTTTAGACTTGATCCAGGTGAATCACAACTCAGCACACGAGAAATGTGGTAAAAAAGAAACAAATACTCCATGAAAATTCGCAAACGACATTCAAGGATCCGCTTTGAATAACAAAATCCCAATTTTGTTTTACCTCTTGTTCTCGCTACTGCTTCCCGCTGCATCGATTGCAGACACGCTGGTACACAATATGCAGGGCTATACGTCTACGGATAGCGGTGTGCATGAGTTCACCGCGCTGCTGTTCAATGACGATGGCCGGATTATCGCGACCGGCGGCGAAGACTTGCTCACCGAGTATGCCGATGCCAAACGTATTGATGCAGACGGCAAATACATGCTGCCCGGACTTGTCGATGCACATGCGCATTTGTACAGTCAGGGTTTTCTCACGATCAGCCTGGACCTCGCGGGCACGCCGAGCCTCGCGGAAGCCGTCGAGCAAATTGCGGCCTATGCGAGCAACAATCCGCGCACACCCTGGATTCTTGGCCGTGGCTGGAACCAGGTACTGTGGACCGTACAAGAATTTCCGCAGGCATCTGATATCGACCCCGTCGTCAACGACCGACCTGTATGGTTGCGCCGCATCGACGGTCATGCGGGCTGGGCAAATTCGAGGGCGCTGGCAATCACTGGCATTGACGACGATACGGCCGATCCGATCGGTGGCAGGATCGTCCGCGACGACAACGGCAAGGCGACCGGAATCCTGATCGACAAAGCGATGGATTTAATGGAGCCGCATATTCCGGCACCCGACAAAGACGAAATCCGCGTTACCTATCTTAAAGCCATCGAGTCGCTCGTCGCGATGGGTATGACGGGAATGCACGACGCGGGAATTTCGATCGTCGAAGCGGAAGTGCTCATATCCCTGGCCGACGACAGCGCGCTGGATATGCGCGTCTACGCCATGTTGAGTGACGCGGGCGCAAATCTTGACGCCATGGGTGAACCGCTGAAGGGCTACGGCAATGATCGCCTGGATATTCAGGCCGTCAAATTGTATGCGGACGGTGCGCTTGGCAGCCGCGGCGCGGCGATGATCGAGCCCTACTCCGACGACGTTGAAAATCGCGGCCTGCCATTCTGGACGCAGGACGAATTGGACAGCTTCGTGCAAAAAGCGAATGGCATGGGCTTTCAGGTCGCCATCCATGCCATCGGCGATCTCGGTAATCGCATGGCGCTCGATGCATTTGAGAAGGCACAAGGCGGCGAGAAATCGCCATTGCGAAATCGTATCGAGCACTCGCAGATCATCGCACTCGAAGACATACCGCGATTCGCGGCACTCGGCGTAATCGCAGCCATGCAACCGATACACGCGACGAGCGACATGAACATGGCCGAGGATCGCATCGGTCCGCAGCGTATTCTGGGCGGTTATGCGTGGCGGCGACTCCTCGACAGCGGCGCAATCATCGCGAGCGGCTCGGACTTCCCGGTCGAGAAAGCGAATCCGTTTCTCGGGCTGTACGCAGCCGTCACGCGTCAAGACGCTGCGGGCCTGCCGCAAGGCGGCTGGTTCGGCGATCAGGCACTGACGCGTGCTGAGGCCCTGCACTCGTTTACGCTCGCGGCGGCGTTTGCCGCTCACCAGGAAGATCGTCTGGGCAGTCTCGAAGCGGGCAAATGGGCTGACTTTATTATTGTTGATCGAGACTACTTCAAAATCCCGGCAGCGCAAATCGACGATATCCAGGTAATCCAGACCTGGGTCGGTGGCCAGCTGGTCTTCGACGCCGCGGAGTAAGCAATGCTTGTCGAGCAAGTGTGGACGGGTAACTCCTACCGCAATTTCAATTACCTGATCGCCTGTCCCGAGACGGGCGATGCACTTGCGATCGACCCGCTCGACTTCAATAAATGCCTTGCCGTCGCCAAGGAAAAGGGCTGGACGATCACGCAAATCCTGAATACGCATGAACACAGCGATCACACGGGTGGCAACAGAGGCATTGTCAAAGCGACCGGCGCGAAGATAATTGCTCACAGCAATGCGGCACAACGTATTCCGAACATGGACAGAGGCGTCGGTGCCGGCGACGTCATTCGCGTCGGCAAGAGCGTGGATCTTGAGTGTCTGGATACACCGGGTCACACGATGAGCCACATCTGCCTGCTGTCAAAGACGGATCAACCTGCATTGTTCAGCGGCGACACAATGTTTAACGCGGGTGTCGGTAACTGCCACAACGGCGGTCACCCGGAAGAGCTCTACGACACATTTGATCAGCAGCTACACGGGCTCGATGACCGCACGCTCATTTACCCGGGCCACGAATACTTGATCGGCAATCTGAAATTCACGCTAGCGCGTGAACCGGACAACGCCACTGCACGCACCTTGCTTGCTGATGTCGAGAATCAGGATCCCGACGACGCATTGGTCACCACGCTGGGCCAGGAACGAGACATCAATACCTTCTTTCGGCTGGACAGTCCGTCAGTGATCGCCACGTTGCAGCAAGACTTCCCGGAAATCGGCAACACACCGGATGCTCGTACTGTCTTCCTCAAACTTCGCGAGCTTCGAAACCGCTGGTAGCTGACGCTCCCGAGGCGCTCCACAGCCAATGCAGTGCGCCGTACAGTATTACTTGTTGCTCGAATTTCTCTCGCCAGCGTTCGCCATCGCCCTCGAAATAGGCATCGAGAAGGCAAGTGGCGAGGCTTGCGGACAGGTCATGATGTGCAACGACAGTCGCGAGATCGAAAAGCGGATCGTTGTCGCAGGCATATTCCCAATCGAGTAATCGCAGGTCGGGTGTCACAATAATGTTTGCGGCGACGAGATCATTGTGGCAACAGCAAAGAACCGGCGGCGCGTGATACTTCTCAATGACGTCGACGTAATCCAGCGCCACTGCCGATTTGCCCGAGTCAATGCTGTCTCGATAGCGATGCGCGGCGCCGACGATATCGAAACGTCGCCCGGACAGCGGCAGCGCATGCAGTCGGCGCAACACAAGGGCAAGCGCTATTAGATTTTCTTCTTTTTTAAGATCCGCTGCAGTCCAGACATTGCCCTCTATGTATTCGGTCAGATAGCTTGTCTCGTCGGCAAACAACACGCGACTCGCGAGACCGGCTTTCGCCGCACGAGATTGAATGTCCTGCTCGAACAGACGGCCATTGAAGGGCGCGCCTCGCGGCGCCGCGTCAACCTTGAGTACAGCCTTGCGATTGCCGATGCTGACCAGCCAGCATCGATTCGTCAGGCCGCTTTCCAGTTCGTCGCAATCTGCGTTTTCCCATCCGGGAATTCTCGCAAGCGCATCCTGCGGCGTACCGGTCATTGAACTGGCGCGGTCATTGATCTACGCCAACTGATGAATCCGAACGGAATCATGATGACGTAGACGACGAACAGCAAGGCCGTTAATTCCAGGTCGCGCTGCCAGTAGATAAAGACCGATGCGACATCGATGACGAGCCAGTACCACCAATTCTCAAGGACCTTGCGCGCAACAAGGAAAGTCGCCCAGAACGCACTCCAGGTGGTCAGCGAATCAATGTAGGGAAACTCAGCGTCTGTATAGGTAGTCAGGAGGAAGCCGTTTACAAGACTTAAGGCCACGATGACCAGCATCGCAACAGCATGTCTGCGCCACGGCCATATAGTGACAGCCAGGTTCGCGTTTTCGCCACGCCCTGCCCGCCAGCTGACCCAGCCGTAAACAGCCATGACCAGGTAGAAAACGTTGAGCGCCGACTCCATGTACAAGCGAGCAGTGAAGAACAGATACACGTAGATAACTGTGCTGATACCCGCGAACACCCAGCACAATATGTCTTGGCGAATCGCGAGGATCAGATAGGCGATCGCCGCAGCAACACCCAGCCCTTCGAGAACTGACCACGCCTGGAACTGCTGCAGAATGTCGGCCGTGAAGTCGGCCATTACTCGTCGTGCGTGAGCGGATTATTGAGTATGCGAATGGTGAACACGGCCTTAGCTTCCTGCTCGAACGTCGTGCCAATTTCCGTGTGCAATGCCCGCATCACATCGTCGTATTCACCAAACAACTGCGTGCTCATCGCGTTCGTCCGAACTTCAATTCCCGCATATTGTTTGAGTCGCGCGATGACGCTCTTGATGGGCGGAATGAAGTCCGCGTCAAGCGGATAGAGACTGATATCAACTGCGACTCTCATGAGTCTAAAACCTCTTTTCGAATGAGACGCCAACTTGCCTGGCGTCACCAAGCCGTGTGTAAAGCGTGGCTGGAAAGTCAGGTGGTTCGTTGCCGAAGAAAAATCCGCGAACTGCGTATTGCTCGTCGAACAGGTTCCGTGCCCACAATTGCGCTGTCCAGCTATCGGCCGCAAATCCCGCACGCGCATTTACTAGCTCGTAGGCTGCCGATTTCTGATCGTGACTTACGTCGAAGTAGAATGCGTCTTTTGCAGTTACATCGACGCGAGCGAACCAACCCGACGCATCTCGAAAACTCGCGCCGACCGCGAGCGTGTAATCCGGTGCATGTGCCTGCGCACGGCCGCTCAGATCAATCTGCGGCGTGGCAAACTCATCGAAAGTCGCGTCGAGTAGCCCGATATTCGCGTAAAACTCCCAGGACTCGCCGGCGAACCAGCGAATGTCCGCCTCGGCACCCAGTGTTTTACCTTTCGCGGCGTTATCGGTGAAGAACACGAAAGTCGTGGGATCTCCGGGCACGAGCTGGAACGATGTCCGTACCTGCTGATCGTTGCGAATGCTGTAAAACAGGGATGCGTTCAGGCTCAACGCACCGTCGAGCAGCAGTGACTTGATTCCGGTTTCCAGATTCCAGAGTTCTTCGGCGCCGAATTCGCGTCGGCCGGCTGGTGCTGCGCCCAAATTGAAGCCGCCGGCCTTGTAACCTTTGGACAAACTGACGTAGGCAGTCAACGCATCCGAATAATCGTGCGACAAACTGATCTCGCCGCCGACCATCGTCTCCGAGGGATCCGCTGACAGGCCCGTCGAATCTGCGTAGTCCGTCGAACGCCGTTCAACACGCAGTCCAAACGTCAATCGTGTCGCACTTCCAAGGGCGTGATCGTACTGACCAAACAAGGCAAGACTGGTCGCCTCATAGGAGCTTGAGAAGCTGTCATCCAGGCTGTCGGCGAAATCGTAAAAAGGGTCGTAATATTCACCCTGATTCAGCGTTTGCAAATCATCTACCAGGCGCAGCGCATAAAAACCGACCAGCCAGTCACTGCTGCCATTGTTGTCTGACGCAAGGCGAAATTCCTGGCTAAGCGTGCGTCGCTTACGGTCACTGATAGAAATATAGTCGTACAAGACCGGATTCCAGCTATCGTCATTACCCCAGTCCGCGTCGAAACTAAAGTCGATATCGGAATCGGCAAGCGCCGTGATCGACGTCAGCAACAAGTCCGGCATTCCGCTCCATTCTATTTTCGCAGATGCACCAATACTGTCTTGTGCGTCCTTGCCCGGTTTATCGGAAAGCATTGTGTAGGAGTTATCCAGCGAGAACGCGTCGTAGCCGTTATCGATACTGCTGAAAAACGCGGCAATGTTGACGTCTACATGCTCGCTCGCCTGCCACGCCAATCGACCCCTTACTGTCGTCTCGTCCCGGCCATTAGTGTCTTCGCGTCCCAGGAAACTGTTGTCGCGGTATCCATTGCTTTGGTGATGGTGCGCACTGAAACGAAACAACGCGCTCTCACCAGTATTGAGTGCGCCGCCGAAAGCGATGCCGGCCGAATAGGCGTCATCGCCACCGGCACTAAGCTCCACCCGACCGTTGCGCTCTGCGCTCGGCAGTTGACTCTGCATGTAAATGAGCCCGCCCAACGCATTCGCGCCGTAACGACTTCCCTGCGGACCGCGCAGCACCTCAATGCGTTGCATATCGAACAATGTCGCGATCGTGCCGATGCCGCTAAAATCGATATCGTCAACCAGAAAACCGATCGACGGGTTTGGCGCTCCCTGGTACTGCTCCAGTTCACCGACGCCGCGAATCTGGAAGTAGCGCGCGCGGTGACCGTCGCCCGACCAGTTCAGGTTTGGAATGAGTCCGATGAGTTCTTCGAAGTGCTGCGTGGCAAGCTGCTCGATCTGTTCACTGTCGAGAACCGAAATACTCGCAGCGATTTCCATTGTCGAACGTCCGCGAAAATCCGCCGTCACGACGATTTCGTCGATTGCCTGAGCGCTCTGGGACTGGCCTGCAATGAGGACCGCGAGAAGGCCGAGTGGCCCCCGTACTGCTTTGATTATATTCATTATTCCCTTCCTACGCCGGCATTATCCGGATCAGGTTCTAAGGGTTCCCTCGTGGATCTCAGGTCCGCAGACCACCCCTGTGAATGCATAGCTTACCACGGTAAGGAGCGGGCTCCAGAGGGCAGGCGGGGAGACCATAAGATGGCCATATTCGCCGGCTCAAGAAATTTGCTTGATTGAGCAGCGGCGACCGACGGCTCGTGACCCAAAGGAGATAATTGGAATTTCTCAATAATTCGTGAGTATTCCATCCGGCTGTACAATTTATCATGACCGTCGTATAAAGGCAGCTCATAAAAAAAGCAAGAAGGGGGGAATGCCATGACCGATCAATGGATGATAAAGAGCCAGACATTTGGCAATTGTAATTGTGCCGCCAACTGTGGTTGCCAGTTCAACCTGCCTTCAACCAACGGTTTCTGCCAGTTTGTAGAAGCGGGTCACATCGAAGAGGGATATTTCAACGATGTGTCGCTTGTGGGCCTCAACTGGGCGTTCGTGATGATATGGCCTGGAGAGATTGCCGATGGCAACGGCCGCGAATTGATCATCATTGACGAACGTGCGAATGATGAGCAGCGGGAAGCGCTCCGCAAAATCATAATTGGTGAAGCCGGCGAGCCGGGTAGTAACCACTTTTCGGTATTTGGCAGCACCTGCAGCGAAGTACTTGATCCGGTGTACGCACCCATCAATTTCGAAATCGATATCGACAGCCGAACGGCCAGCCTGGAAGTGCCGGGGATGATCAAGGCAAGCGGCACGCCAATAATTAACGAATTCGATGGCCAGCCATTTCATATTGCACTAAGCAGGCCAAGCGGCAGCTTTGAATTCACCTATGCAGAGATTGGCGCTGGTTCTGCTTCCGTAACCGGACCGCTGCCGATGGAGCTCGATGGCAGCTACGCCCAGTTCTGTATTCATCATTACGATCAGGATGGATTAGTCGCCGCGGCGTGACAGCTGCAAACTCTACTACTCTGGCGCGGCGAGACCTGGTTCTGCTGCTTGGTGCTCTTGGTGGGCTGGTGGTGCTGTGCTGGTTGTACCTAATCGAAGCATCCCGCGGCATGGCCGACATGAATGCTGCCATGGGCATGAAGCCCTGGAGCAAAGTCGACTTTCTGCTGATGTTCGCCATGTGGACGGTAATGATGGTTGGCATGATGGTGCCCACCGCGATCAGAAGTGTGCTGATATTTGTTCAAATCGGTGCACGAGCGGCAGAACGGGATCGTTCGTTCGTATCTGGCTACTGGTTCACGTTAGGTTACGTTCTGATCTGGACGTTTTTCAGTGCCGCGGCGACCGTATTGCAATGGTTTCTCGACCAGGCCGCGTTACTCTCACCAATGATGGTGTCAAGCAGTGCGTTCCTCGGCGCGTTCCTGCTAATAAGTGCCGGAGCCTGGCAGTTTTCGCCTGTTAAGGACGTCTGTCTCAGACATTGTCAGTCCCCGGTCATGTACCTTGCGACACATTTTCGCCCGGGGATCTCCGGCGCCGTAAGCCTAGGTATTCAACACGGTTCGTATTGTTTGGGTTGCTGTTGGCTGCTCATGAGTTTGTTGTTCGTGGGCGGCGTAATGAACCTGGTGTGGATCGCGGCAATTACCGCATTTGTTTTGATCGAAAAACTGCTGCCCGCTACGCTTAGGGTATCCCGGTTGAGTGGCTGGGTCATGATTGTTGCTGGTGTCGGTTATCTGGCATGGGGATTCGTTACCTAATTCCGAGACTGCCAAATCAACTGTTTCTATCGTGTGAAACCGCAACCCGAAGCGGACATTACGTTTACGATCTCGATCGGCTGAGGCATGAGAATATTTTCGAATTACGACACACTCCCAAGCGCAACCCTGATTGCCTCTCCGCTTACACCGCTAGATTCCTCGGACGCGAGGAATGCGATCATCTCGGCTACTTCTTGTGGCGTGGCAACGCGGCCCGGAGGATATTGTGCGGCCCGTTCCTCCCACACCTGGTCGGCCGTGATTCCGCGATCCTTCGCTTCGTGGCGGGCCGAACGTTCCGACATTTCGGTACGTACCCAGCCAGGCAAAACAGCGTTCGATGTAATGCCGTAAGGTCCGCCATCCTGCGCGACTGAGCGCATTAATCCCAGCAGCCCGTGTTTGGAGGTGTTGTATGCGCTTCCGGCATGTTCAGCAACCAGGCCCGCGGTAGAACTCGTGTAAACCATGCGCCCGTATTGGTGTTCGATCATTCCCGGCAACACCAGCCTCGAGAGATGAAAGGGCCCATCAAGATTGACTCGCATAGACTCACTCCAAACGTCTGGTTGCTGTTCCCACACGACCCGCTCGTGGGCCGAGCCGATACCGTGGTTGCATACGAGGATCTCGATCGGACCCAGCCGTTGCTCGGTGTCTGCAACAGCATTCGCACAGCCCTCTGAAGTTCCAAGATCTGCCACCGAATATTCGAGACCTGTATCTTCCAGTTCCTGCTGGCTTCGTGCTACGCACATCACCTGAGCGCCGCGTGATGCCAAAAGATCTGCAGTCGCACGTCCTATCCCTCGGCTCCCGCCCGTAATCAGAGCTACGCGCCCCTCGACTCCAGCCATTTCGCAAACACTCCCTGTGGAATTTCGGGACCAGTATATAGAATCACAGACGCTCCCCGAGCAGGAGCATCATCTATCGTCAGTTCGACCGCTTGTGGCCGACTGCAGTAGTTCGCCACTTCACTAAAGCAAACGCTCGACCGGCTGCTATTGCCAGAAGCGGACGCTCAGATGGTGGGGCAAAAGAGGGTCAGCGCTCGCCGCCTGCCCTCTGCCTAAGCT
>Ga0209988_10001314_pt1 | contig 16131 bp, 13 predicted proteins | sample N075metaG_FD_183115 | JGI IMG/M metagenome (GOLD analysis project Ga0209988, IMG submission 183115) | Deep subsurface microbial communities from Kermadec Trench to uncover new lineages of life (NeLLi) - N075 metaG (SPAdes) (version 2) | ecosystem: Environmental > Aquatic > Marine > Ocean trench... | reverse complement strand
CAGACGCTGCAACTCGACGAGGAACAGTCACGTTATGTCGGTCGCGTGCTACGACTGCGTGTCGGCGATGCAATTGCCGTCTTCAACGGTGAGGCCGGAGAGTATGCAGCAACAGTTTCGAGTTTGGGCAAGACATCGGCGGCGATTACAGTTGGCTCAGCGATTGAATCTTCAACAGAGTCGCCACTAAAGGTTCATCTCGTACAGGGTGTTTCTCGCGGTGAACGCATGGACCTCATCGTGCAGAAGGCCACCGAACTGGGCGTGAAGCGCATTTCACCTGTTCTGACCGAATATGGCGTCGTAAAACTTGATCAGGTCCGGGCAGCCAGGCGTCGCGAACATTGGCAAAAGGTTGCCGAAAGCGCTTGCGAGCAATCTGGCAGAATCCGTCCACCACTGATTGACGAGCCGCTGACGCTCAAGTCCTGGCTGGGCGACAAGACCCGCGACGCCGATGTCGACCTGATTCTGCGGCCGGACGCGACGACGCCGTTGGCATCGCTGCAACCGCCCAGGACCAAAGTTTGCCTGCTCATCGGACCGGAGGGAGGGTTCAGTGACATCGAATACGACGATGCCAGCGTCGCCGGCTTTACGGCCGTCTCGTTGGGACCGCGTGTATTGCGCACTGAAACTGCAGCAATTGCTGCCGTCGCGATTGCCGAATCAATGTGGGGAGACCTGGGACCCGGCTAATGCGATATCGACCGATTCTTAAGCCTGAAGTAGTTCTTCGGCGAGCATTGCCTCGAGGCGCTCGAGATCCGGAATCAATGGATACTCGTTAATCATCTTGACGCGACAAAGAACGGGCGCCGACTCGGGCCAACCTTCGGTAGCGTCGAGCTGTAGGACCTCTTTGTTGACACGTACGAGCTGTGGAAATCCCTGAGTCAGAATCCCGAAGTAACCTGACTTGAGCTGGCCGGAGGTCGCGTAAAAAACGACGATGCGGGTGCGGCCGGTTGTAGCCGGCACCTCTTTTTCCAGCGCCCCTTCGAATGATGCGACGGGCAACTCCCTGCCATTCCAGTTGACCGTACCGACCATCCACTTATGCGCACCCACTTCGATATCGGGCTTCGAAAAACGAACGACTTCGGCAACGCAGGTCCGCGGCACGATTAATCGATCATCCGCCAGCGGGACGAGAAGACTATAGAGTTCCAGGGCCTCATCCGTCACGACAGCGATTTTCCTTTCTCGTCCAGCAGCCGTGTTATTGCCTCAAGGAGCGCCGCATCCTCGAACGGTTTGCCAATGTAGTCATTCACACCGAGTTCGATCGCGCGGGCACGGTGCTTGTCGCCCACTCTTGATGTCACCATGATAATCGGCACATCGGCGACGCGGTCGTCATTCCTGACATGCGATGCGAACTCGTAGCCATCCATGCGCGGCATCTCGATATCGAGCAGAATTATGTCGGGATGGTGATCGGCAATGACACCAATCGCATCGAGACCGTCCTTGGCCGTTACGACCCGCATCCCGTTGCGTTGCAGGAATCGCTCGGTAACACGGCGCACCGTAATGGAATCGTCTACTACAAGCGCTAGCGGCCGCACGTCTTCCGGTGTCGGTGCAGCGTCCTTCAATTCGACGACTGGCGCGCCAGTTCGAACCAGCGCAATAATATCCAGAATCAGTACGATACTGCCGTCGCCAAGAATCGTCGCACCGGAAATGCCGCGAATACTGGCAAGCTGCGGGCCGACCGACTTCACCACAATCTCGCGGCTCGCGAGCATTTCGTCGGTCAGCAAGGCCGCCGAAAACTCGCCCGCCCTGACCAGCACGACCGGAATAAACGCCTCATCCTCGGATAGCTTGGCCGCCTGCCCGCCGAGATACATGCCGAGGTGTCTGAATTTGTAGGTCTCTTCCCCGTACTCGTAACTGGGTTCGGTCTGGCTGAGCAAGTTCTCGAGTTCCTTGCGTGGAATTCGCGCGACGCCCTCTACCGACGGCAGCGGCAGCGCATAGACTTCTTCGCCTGTCCGAACGATCAGCGCTTGTGTAATCGCCAGTGTGAACGGCAAGCGTACGGCGAAATTCGTACCCTGCCCGGTGACCGAAGAAATCTGCAACGAGCCCCCGAGTTTCTTGACCTCGTTTGCAACGACGTCCATTCCAACACCGCGCCCGGCCGTTTGTGTGACTTTGTCTGCGGTGGAAAAGCCCGGCGTCAGAATCAGGTTCATGATTTCTTCGTCTGTTACCTTGCTGTCCGGCTTCAGCATGTCGAGTTCATACGCTTTGCGTCGAATCGCATCGACATCGAGACCCCTGCCGTCATCCGCAACATCGATGATCATTTCCGATCCTTCTCGATGCAGTCTAATCGTGATACGCCCCGTCGCCGACTTGCCGTCCTTTTGGCGCTCTATGGAGGGCTCGATGCCATGCACGACCGCGTTTCGCAGCATGTGTTCGAGCGGCGACAACATCTTGTCGAGCACCTGCCGATCGAGTTCGCCCGAAGCGCCCTCAACAACCAATTCCGCACGTTTGTGGGATTCCTTGGCGATCTGCCGCACAAGCCGGGTGAGGCGCGGTACGTGGCGTTCGAAAGGCACCATACGGGTGCGCATCAAGCCATCCTGCAATTCGGCTGTAACCCGTGACTGCTGCACCAGCAATCCTTCCGACTCAGTAGTGACGTTCTGCAATAAATCCTTGAGGCTTACCAGGTCATTCGCCGACTCGGCGAGTGCCCGCGATAGTTGTTGCAGGGTCGAGTAACGGTCAAGTTCGAGCGGATCGAAGTCCTCGGCAGCCATCGTTTCCTGATGGCTGTGCATGATTTGTGCTTCGGTCTCACTATCGAGCTTGCGCAACTGCTCGCGCAGTCGAAGGATCGTCTGATCGAGTTCCTCGATGTGAAACTCGATCGTATTTATCTGCTGACCTAATCGGGATTGATAAATACTTATCTCGCCCGCCGCGTTGAGCAGGTCTTCGAGTAGATCGGCATCAATTCGCGCAAATTCCTGTCGCTGTTCGCTTCTTCTTTCGACGGCAGGTGGTGTGGGAGCGGCTGTTGGAGCGGCTTCAGCCGCGACCTCTTTCGGGCCTGAAGGCCCTCCCACAGGCTCAGGCTCGACGTCCAGCTCAGCCTCGGGTTCGGGCTCCAGCTCGAGTTCAGTTTCGTCTTCCAGCGGACTGTGGACGATAACCATGCTGACCGAATCTTCTGGTTCGACCGTGAATTCGGCCGGCTTGGCAACCTCGATACCGGTGTCTATCGTTGGCATTATTACCGCAGTCTCTTCGGCCACATCGAAGCCGGCATTTGCCTGCTTGATCCGAACTTCGAGATTGCTGGCCGCAGCAACTGGTTTGTTCGCAATCACGGCGTCACGCATGCGATGGAGTTCGTCGATACTATGTTGCAATAGCTCATCAATGGCTGGCGTCGGCTTTACCCTACCGTCATCGAGCCCAATCAGTAGCGTTTCAAGCTCATGACTGAGATCGCCCATCGCCGTGATACCGGCCATGCGCGCACCACCTTTTAGCGTATGCAGATGGCGCTTAAGCTCATCCATCGCCGGTCTTGATTCTTTATTCCTGCTCCACTCGACAAGCGCCTTGTCCGCCATTTCGAGAAGTTCGGCAGACTCTTCAGTAAATATGGCAGCTATTTCGCCGTCGTACTCCAGCTCATCAACCACAGTTTCGACAGCGATTTCCTGCAGCTCTTCGACCAGCTCCGGTTCCGCATCGGCAACAATCGTATGCTCGGGGTGCACGTCGTCGGCGAGATTGATCAGATGGTCGACCAGCGCGGCATAGTCAGCACGTTTGTGCTCGGCCTGATTGATATCACCAACGATCGTGCCGATCGCCCGCCCGGCTGCCTTCAGGCCGTCGAGGCCGGACTGTTGAAACCCGATCTTGTAGTCATACACACGCCGAACGAATCGATTGAGCGCGCCGGCCACGGCGACTCCGCGTTCGACGTTCGCCATGTTTGCGCTGCCGTGCAACGTATGACAGGCACGATGCAGTTTGTCTGTAACATCAAATGGCGGTGAATGACCTTCGCATGCGGCCAGGTAATCGGTAATCGCCTGCAAATGTCCGGCCGTTTCCTTCGAGAAAATGTCCAGCAGGACCGGGTCCATTTCAAGCGCAGGCTCATCGGCCGCTTTCGCCTCGCTGCCCGCTGCCTTGATCGTCAATATCGCAGCATTCGGATCACCTTCCGCGAATGCGTTTGCACGCGCAATTAGCTGATTTATATCGGCGACCGGGTCGGTTCCAATCTCCAGCTGTTCGATCAACTCCGGTATGGCGGCCGACGCCTCTAAAATGAATTCCACCATCGGCGGGGTCCGCACCAGCGTTCGATTAATCAGGCGGTTTAAGAGATTCTCGAGGCTCCAGCAATACTCCCCGATTCGTTCCGCGCCGACCATGCGTCCACTACCCTTCAGCGTATGGTATGAACGGCGCACCGTGATCAGAGTCTCCATGTCGTCGGGATGTTCTTGCCAGACCGGCAGTTTCCGCTTAATTGACGCGACCTCTTCCTTGGCCTCTTCGATAAACAACTCGAGTAATTCCGGGTCAAGATGCTCAAGGTCCTGAGAAACGGCGGGCAACGGTTTGAAACTGGGCGCGTGCGTCATTGCCGCTGCCGCCTGCTCTTGAGCAGCCTGTGCAATATCGGCCACATCCAGTTTCATCGTCGGATCGGCCGATTGCGCTACCGCCTCTTGCTGCGCAAGACGCTGTTCCAGATCTCGCAGGACCGCGAGGCAGGCTTCGGCGTTGTCGAGCATGTACCACGGCTCACTACGGCCGGCTTTTACGGTCTCCATGTAATACTCGATGCTCACGATCGCATCGGCGAGTCGGTCGGTTTCCTTTTGCGTTAACCGCGCCGCACCACCTGACTGCAATGCAAGTATAATGACCTCACCTACACGATCGATGATCTCCATCGCGCGAGTCTTGTTCAGCATCATCAGGCCCGCCTTGATACCGCGAATAAGCGACGGAACGCTGTCGACACCCTGCGATGGTGTCTGAGAACCCAGGCTTTGGCTGACCGTTTCTTTGATTCGTGCGAGGTTGATGATGCACTCACGCATCACCGACTCGGCAACTTGTTGGTAGTCGGCAGCGTCCTGCGGTGGCAAATCCGGGTCCGCTGTCTCGCTACTGTCCGTTATTGGATCAATTGCCCGGACGAGCTGTCGATCCAGCCGGTCTTCAACTCGTAACAAAGTAGATGCAATATCGAGAAGAATCTGGTCATCAGCGACGCCGCCGCTTTCAACGACTGTCTTCATCCGATCAATCTCTCCATCGATATCGCCACGCAATTCACCAAGGCCCAGCACGCCAAGCGTATCGCTGATTTTCTTGAGCAATTCCAGCTGGGGAACCAGCTCGGACGAATTGTTCATGCCCGTGCGAACATAAATGTCGAGCACGTCTTTGACCCGGCCCAGGTCTTCTTTGATCGCCGCAGCAACCGTTTCCATCAACTTGACGCTTGGCGCGGATAGCGCCTCGCGCGCACGTTCAACCTGCTCGTCGCCCGGCAACAGCTCCGATAAATTGAATGCGGCCCTGATTTCACTGATACGCTGGCCGGTCGTGCTGGAGCGTGCTACGTAATAGAGCAGGTTATTCAAGAGATCATCGACGGGATGATTGTCGAACGCCTCAATGCCTTCGTCGATGACGTACTTGATCTGCCGATCGATCTGTCCGAGCAAGCGCTTGAGCGCTATGGACGTCTCGAGCCCTCCCTCGCGCAATGATTCGAGAACACCACCTGCTACCCGCCAGAGCTGGTACATGTCGTCGCGAGTCGCGGCTTGCTCCAGTCTTTCGGCCACGCTGGCCAGCGATTCGAGGTGCGGTCGGGAGTTGCCACCCGTAATCCAGCCCAACAGCGCCAGCTGAAATTTCGGTCGCAGACGCACGGCGACAGCAATCGGATCTTCACCGCTACCCTCTCGCTTACCGCCACTCTTCTTGGTATGGCTCGGCGACAGGTTTAACAGAAGCAGTGTTCCCTCAGACAATAACCGCTCTCCGCGGGCAGCCCGCAGATCGTTGAGCATTGGCAGCAGAACGAGGGCGATATCGCGTCCGCCGGCCAGCAGTCGCTCGATATAGATCGGCAATTGCACCATCGCACGCGTCAACGCATCGAGACCGTCCTCGCGCCCTTTGCCAGCCCGGAGCGCCGCAAGGTATTTGCAGCCGAGCTCCATTTCCTCTACCAGTAATGCTGCCCCGTAAGTTTCGGTCATCTGCAACGCACCGCGAATTTGGTGCAGCAATTCGCCGCCACGATTCAGCGCGGCAGTTCCGCCACGACCGTCAACGCAATCTTCGAGGGCGAGATGCGCGTTGCGAATGGTTTCCAAGAGCGCATGGCTGATAGTCACCAGGCCGGTCGCGCCCATATCGACGCGAACCTCTTCGGAAACCTGCTCTTGTATGCTGGTGTCGCCTGTCATTAACGGGCTAGCCCGTTTGCGCCCGCTCTCCCGCCGGCTGATCGGCGAGAACTTTAGCGGAAGTCGCCGATAGGGTACCCACTGTGAGCGAGTGGCTCGGCAAAGTGAATCCGGCAACTGTCTTTCTGAGCTGTGTTGCCAGCTCCGACAGCTTCGATATGGCAACGGCCGTCGCCGTCGCCAGCTTACCCGTTTGTTCAGTAATCTCACGAAGTTTTGTCGTACGACGGGTAACATCTGCGGCCGACCCTGCCTGCTGTCGCGCCGATACCGAAATATTCTGCACGAGACTCGCGATTTGATTGGATACCTGCTCAATCTCATCGAGTGCGGCGCCTGCGTTTTCGGCAAGCAGCGCGCCACCGACAACGTCCGTTGTACTACGCTCCATTGACACAACCGCCTCTTTGGTGTCGGACTGAATGGTTCGAACCAACACTTCAATCTGTTTGGTCGCATTGGTTGACCGTTCGGCGAGCCGTTGCACCTCGTCGGCAACTACCGCGAATCCGCGACCCGCTTCGCCAGCCATCGATGCCTGGATCGACGCGTTGAGTGCCAGAATATTCGTTTGCTCGGCGATGTCATTAATGAGCTCTACGATATTGCCGATTTCCTGCGAGCTTTCGCCGAGACGCTTAATGCGCTTTGACGTATCTTGAATCGTTTCGCGAATCGCATTCATGCCGTCGATGGTGCGGCGTACGGCCTCGCCACCTTTGTGCGCTACTTCGACTGAATGCCGTGCAACATCGGAAGAGCGCTCCGCATTGCCCGACACCTCTTCAATCGAAGCCGCCATGGAAACAATGGATTCTGTCGCGGCATTAATTTCCCTGGCCTGATTTTTAGTTGCCTTGTCCATATTCGACGCCATACTTTCAGTCTGCTTGGCCGCCGAATCAACCATGATCGCTGTTTCGTTGACGGTTGCGACCAACTTGCGCAGCTCCTCAATCGCATAGTTAAACGAATCGGCGATCGTACCGGTAATATCCTCAGTAACGGTCGCCTCAACCGTCAGGTCACCATCGGCCAGGCTACCCATCTCGTCGAGCAAACGAAGAATGGCTTGCTGATTTCTTTCGTTTTGATCCGCCTGTTCATGCGCAATCGCCTCAAACGACGCGCTCTTCGAGTTGAGCAGTAACAGGCCAAGTATGAGCAGGGCCGCGACGCCGATAATGCCAAGTGGAATCCATACGATCTGCAGGAATCCTGGCAGCGGGCTCGATGACCCCGCGGCAACGAATGCCGTGCCCAACGCGGCCGCGCTAGCTTCGACTTCAGAAAGTATGTCTGCAAGTGCCACAACCTGATGCACGCTCGACCTGATTTGTTCAATCTGCGCCTCGAGCTCAGTCAGATCAGCGAGAATGGGTGCCAGCGTGGTTGCGCGGGCCTCGTCATTAAGCGGTCGGATATCCCACTCGCTGTCGTCGCCGGCCAGACCATTGCTAACTGAACGCAGATACTCGACGTCGCCGGACATGACGGTCGCATTCGCGGCATCCGGCGTCCGTGACATTCCCAGCGCGAGTTGCCTGATGTTGTCAGCGCGCTGTTGAAACTCCTGCATGATGGCCGTCGAACCGGCTCTATCGAGCAAGCCGTCCGACATCTGCACAATCGAGTCTGCTCGTTCCGCAGCACCCGCCGCGGCACTGTGCAGCGCATCCACAACGTCGCGCTTGTCCAGAATGATTGACGCGCGCGACATCAGCGATTGCCATTGGTCCGAGCTTCCCGGTGCCGCCGGTCCGGCAGCCCGACGCAATTCGGCGACCCTGGTTACGCTGGCAGCAAATACATCATAGACCCCGTCTTCGCCTTGCAAAGCGCTCTTGGCATAACCGGGAACAGCCTGTGACAGAGCAGCCAATTCGGCAGCGGATGAATTACCGCCAATGCCCTGCAGGTAAACCAGCGACGCCGCTATCAACAGCAACGCAGTTGTCAGCAGGGCAGTGATTCGAAATTGCGTGGAGACGATTTTTTTATTTGCCATCTATCTAGAGCTCTGTGTTTTGACCACGCGGCCTCTGCCGCGAGTCATTGTCATTACGAGTCCGCCGCCGCATTCAGGAATAAATTGCTTTCAATAAAATCAAATAGATTCAGAGTCGGCCAGGTCTCCTCACCGCGCTGATAGGCACCGGTCAGAAAGCGGTCACAACGCACGACGGTTTCGGGCCACTTGTCAGTAAATTCGTGATCCATGAAACGCCTGAATCCAAGCACTTCGTCCACGACGAGACCGGCGGGAATCTCGCGATGATTCACCGATATGACCCGGGTTGTTCGTCGCAGCAATGTCCGGCCACTGCCCAGCAACAGCTTTATGTCGACCAGCGGCAGCAGATGACCTCGCAGATTGGCAATTCCCAGCAACCAGCGTCGGGCTCCGGGCACCCGGGTCATACTTTCGGGCAGCATCAGGACCTCTCGGACCTGCTCGCGCTTCGCGACAAATTGCTCTTCGCCAATGCGAAATCCAACACCAACCCATTCCGCCGGCATGTCGGCACTACTTTGACCGGCATGCGCCTTGCGGCTTCGCCGCTCTATTTCGGCGAGCAACTCGAACGGTTGCTTGGCCAGTGTCGCCAGATCGATCGGATCACTCATTTACACCGCCATAACTGCGTTGATCTTGGCGATCAGTTGTTTCTCGTCAATCGGCTTGACCAGGTACTCAACCGCTCCCTGCCGCATGCCCCATATTTTGTCCGTTTCCTGATCTTTGGTCGTAATCATGATGACCGGGATTCCGGCAGTACCCGGATCCTGCGTCAACTTGCGGGTCGCCTGGAAGCCGTTCATGCCAGGCATGACGACGTCCATCAGTATGCAGTCAGGACGCGACGCGGCGGCCTGACGCAACCCTTCCTCGCCGCTGTCGGCGACCAGTGTGCCGAAACCATTTTGCTCCAGCATGTTCTGAAATAAATGCAACTCGGTAGGCGAGTCATCGACGATGAGTACTACTGCCATCAGCCACCCCCTTCCATCTAGCCGATTTGATTGGTTATCGCACCAAGTAGCTCGTCCTTGGTGAACGGCTTGGTCAGATATTGTTCGGAGCCGACAATGCGTCCCCTGGCCCGGTCAAACAGACCATCTCTGCTCGACAGCATGATGACTGGCGTTTTTTTGAACATCTTATTGTGTTTGATCAGTGAGCAGGTTTCATAGCCATCGAGACGCGGCATCATGATGTCCACGAAAATCAGATCCGGTTGGTGATCGGCAATCTTCGACAGCGCATCGAAACCATCGATCGCAGTGAAAACCTGGCAGCCCTCTTTGGTCAGCAACGTTTCGGCAGTCCGACGAATCGTTTTGCTGTCATCCACCACGAGAATCTTGAGTCCGTTCAAACTACGAGATGCATTGCTGGACACAGAACTTCCTCTGGAAAACCGACTTGTACCATATTGACATAAGTCCTGCTACGAAGCGCGCTGCAGACGCGAAAATTCGAGGAATTTTCGGCGTTTACCGTTTGGTTCCAAGGTATAGTTGGCCGCTCACCGGATACGACAGGAACGTGCGGCAACGATGCCAGCAAAACCGCTCAGGATTGGCATGGTAATGGACCCGATCGAGTCCATCACGCCGTACAAAGACAGTTCCCTCGCGATGCTGCTTGAGGCGCAACGTCGCGACGCCGAAATTCACTATTTTCAGCAAGGCGACCTGAAGCTGTTGGACGGCAAGGCCATCGGTCGGTCGCGGCGCCTTAACGTTCGTGACGACAACGAAGACTGGTATGAATTCGGCGCCGTCGACAGCATCGATCTTGGTGACCTCGATGTCATTTTGATGCGCAAGGACCCGCCGTTCGATATGGAGTACGTCTATACGACGTATATTCTTGACCGGGCGGAGGCGGCCGGGGCATTAGTTGTCAATCGGCCGCAAGCGCTGCGTGACATGAACGAGAAAGCCTATACCGCCTGGTTTCCCGAGTGCACGCCGTCGACTTTAATTACACGATCGATGGACGAGATGCGGGCGTTCCTTGCTGAAAACGGCCGAATAGTTGTGAAGCCGCTGGATGGCATGGGCGGTAAATCGATATTCGTCGTGCAGCACGGCGATAAGAATGCAAATGTCATATTCGAAACCCTGACTGATTATGGTCAGCGCTACACAATGGCGCAGATTCACATTCCTGAAATCAGCCTCGGCGACAAACGTATCCTTCTGATCAACGGGGAAGCAGTGCCCTTCGCGCTCGCACGCATTCCGCCCGCAGACGACAACCGCGGCAATCTCGTCGTCGGTGCAAAAGGGGTCGGACAGGAATTATCCGACGTCGACCGAAGCATTTGCGAACGAGTGGGCCCGGTGCTAAAGGAGCACGGTGTCATCTTCGCAGGTATCGACATCATTGGTGACTACATGACCGAGGTCAATGTCACAAGCCCTACCGGCATTCGAGAACTGGACACACAATTTGATCTCAATATTGCAGGCCAACTGTTCGACGCGATTGAGTCGGAACTGGCTTAGCGTCAGCATTATCCTTGCGCTGTCAGCGGCGAGTTGCGGCGAAGCCCGGCGGGATCATCAGCTCAATTTTTTCGCGCTCGGCACTGAAGTTACGGTCAGTCTTTTCGGCGTTAGCGACGAGCAAGCGATTCGTGCGAGCGATACTTTGCAGTCCATGTTCGCCGACGTCGGCCACAACTGGTATCCGTGGCGGCCAGGCGAATTACAAGCAATTAACCAGGCAATTTCCAAACGGCAATCTTTCGATGTTTCGCCTCGCCTTGCGGCCGTCATTCGGCGTGCGGCTGATCTCGAAACAACGTCGGACGGGCGCTTCAATGCCGGGATTGGACGATTGACCGAATTATGGGGCCTGCATGACCTCACGCGACCGCCTGCACGCATCCCCGATCCGGCTGCGATCGATGCATTGCTCGGCAGCAGGCTCTCCGTGGCGCGCATTCAATGGGACGGCGATCGTCTGTCGACCACCCAGCCCGCCCTAATGATTGATCTCGGGGGAATCGCAAAAGGTGCAATCCTGGAGGACTGCATTCGCATCCTGCTGCAACACGGCATCAACGACGCGATCGTCGATATCGGTGGTGACCTGACTGTGCTTGGCAACATAAAAGGCAAGCCAGCACACATCGGCGTTCGCTCGCCGATTGCCAATGATCCAGTCGCATCGATAGACATCGTTGATGGCGAGACAATCGTCACCTCCGGCAACTACGAGCGCTACGTCGAGATTGCCGGACGCCGTTACACACACATACTGGACCCACATTCGGGATACCCGGTTGATCACACGGTAGCGGTCACGGTCGTACACGTCGACCCAATGCTGGCCGATGCCGCCGCGACGGCGTTGATGGTGGGCGGCGCTGAGGAGTTCGATGCTTTGACGCAAGCTCTGGATATCGATTTCGCCCTGTTGATCGATGCATCCGGTGACCTGCGTCTCACTCGGTCCATGGACGAGCGGTTACACTGGCTTCGGGACTAGCCAGCGTGGGCACGAGACTGGCGTAAGCCCTTGTTTAAAAGACGAAAATGGCGGATCATCACCGCAGGATTATGCTTACAATCGCCAAAAACAGAGATCCGATTGAGGAGATACAGCTCGTCGCAGCGGTGATCCCGGATCGGCTGCCGGCCATGTTGTTCCTGGCCGCCCTGATTCACGGCATTCTGATCATCGGCGTTACATTCAATCCCACTGTGCTCGACCAATTTGCAGACGCAATCTCACTCGAGGTCACAATTGTTGCAGACCCGGATCAGCAGATCGACCGGCCGGACGAAGCCGACTACCTGGCGCAGGCCTCGCAGCTCGGGGGCGGCAACACGACCAAGGACGTTCGACCGAGCGCACCATTGGAGAGCGTGTCGACAATCGATAACCGAGGAGAAGAAAGCGGCGAGAGTCTGCGGGAATCAGAACAACACGAGCTTTCCGCAGACCAGGTGCTAACGACGCAGAACGATCACGATCTTCAGGTCGCCGATCTTCTTCGCGATCAACCGCAGGACGCAAACACAACTGCAATTGCGCTTGAATCCGGCAGCGATCGGACCCTGCCGTTACCACAAGACGATGCCGCGACACTCCTTATTTATGACGATGATCCACGGCAGTTAATCATTAGTGCCGACACACGGGAATCGACGATCGCTGCCTATCTCGATAACTGGAAACGGCGGATCGAGGCCGTTGGCGATGAATATTTCCCGGAGCTCGGCGAGCTCGATAATTTGACTGGTAGTCCCACACTCGAAGTCAGTATTGAGGCATCGGGACAGTTATCCGCAGTGATTATCGGCAAGTCGAGCGGTTCCAAGGTTCTCGACCAAGCCGCACTCGACATTCTTCGGCGCGCCTCGCCGTTCGATCCGTTCCCTGCCGAGATTTCGGCGGACTATGACCGCCTTCGGTTTGCCTACAAATGGTTGTTCAATGACGAACTGATTCCGTCAACTGCGAGCCTTGACTAGCTGCATCGGTTCGCCGCAGTTGTGTGCATCGGCAGCAAAGCCGATACTGTGGGTATGGCCAATGACGGTTCCCTGACAAATCAGTTGCTTATTGCCATGCCAGGCATGGCAGACCCGAATTTCTCCACAACGGTTACCCTGATCTGCGAACATAATGACGATGGCGCTCTTGGCATCGTGATCAATCGACCGTTGCAACTCAAACTTGCGGGACTTTTTGAACAACTCGATGTTGCTGACAACAATTCTGCTGCAGCAACTTGTCCGGTACTGCTTGGTGGACCGATTGGGCCCGATAAGGGTTTTGTGTTGCACGACTCGGAACCCACTTTTAGGAATTCAATCGCCGTTTCCAGTGATATTTGCCTGACTTTTTCGCGCGACATCCTTGAGGCAATCGCAGCCGGGGACGGCCCGAACAAATCTCTTGTCGCGCTGGGTTACGCCGGATGGGAGCCGGGACAACTCGAGAACGAGATACTCGCCAATTCGTGGATAAACGTGCCGGCAACAACCGACATCGTATTCGACCTGCCATTTGCAGAACGCTGGTCGGCCGCGGCACAAACACTGGGTATAGACATCAGCCGGATCGCACCCGATGCCGGACACGCCTGATACGGCCCGCGCCGAAACAATTCTCGCATTTGACTATGGCCTGCGACGCATCGGTGTCGCGGTAGGCCAATCTGTCACGGCGTCGGCCAGTCCACTGGGCATCGTCAGCAACGGGACTACCGGTCCGGATCAGAACAGGATCGCCGCGTTCGTCAACGAATGGCAGCCTGCTCGCCTCGTCGTCGGCATGCCCGCTCATGCCGACGGTTCGCCAAGTGACATGCAAGCTCATGTGCGCCAGTTTATTCAAACACTTGCGAACTACGAGCTGCCCATCGACACGGTCGACGAGCGATACACGTCAATCGAGGCTGAGGCCACCCTCAAGCGCGCCCGCGCCGCGGGCAGCCGCGGACGAATTACAAAAGAGTCAATCGACAGCGCCGCAGCGGTATTGATTGCCGAACGCTACCTCGCACAGACGACCAGGTAGCAGCCCACAAATATGCCAGTCGCGGGCTGCGAAACATCCGTGTAGGATTGCGTCGCGATGCAAACCGCTGAGATATTTCCGAGTCTGAATGACGAAGCGAGCCTGCAATTCAATGCGAGGGGCGAGCTGCAGCATTTATTGACGCTGAAGGGTCTTGACCGGACGACGCTCACGCAGTTGCTTGACGACGCCGAGCGTTTTGTCAGCCCCGTCGGCGGCGAGGCCGTTCGCAGCGATTCACTAGCCGGGCGCACGGTCGCCAACCTGTTCTTTGAGCCCAGTACGAGAACCCGCGCATCCTTTGACCTGGCCGGCAAGCGACTCGGCGCCGATGTACTCAATCTTGACGTTAATACGTCTTCGCGCAAGAAAGGCGAGAGCATCCTCGACACGATTTATACGTTGCGGGCGATGCAGGTCGATATCATGGTCGTTCGTGATGCCAGTTCGGGCGTGCCTGCCTACATCGCGCGGAACGTCAACGACCAGCTGAGTATTCTTAATGCCGGCGAGGCTGATGTGTCGCACCCGACGCAGGGCTTGCTGGACCTCCTGACAATACGACAGCGCCTGGGCCGGTTCGAGGACCTGACGGTCGCCATTGTCGGTGACATCGCGCATTCGCGTGTCGCCCGATCGGCGGCACAAGGTCTGCACACGATGGGCGTCGGCGAGCTACGACTCATATCACCACCGCCGCTCGCGCCCGATCCCGCTGAGATGCCGTATGCGAAAATTCTGGATAATCTCGAGGACGGCTTGCGAAATGCCGATGTTGTAATGGCGCTGCGAATACAGCGCGAGCGCATCGGCAATCTCGACGGTATTCCCGGCATCGACGAATATTTTGCGAACTACGGAATCAGCAGCAAGCGAATGCAGATTGCGGCACCGAACGCCATCGTCATGCACCCGGGGCCGATGAATCGAGGCATCGAAATTGAGTCATCACTTGCCGACAGTCCGTCCTCAGTCATTACGCAACAAGTAAGCAATGGTGTCGCCGTACGCATGGCCGTCCTCGAGCGCGTCAGTAAGGCGATAGGACGGCATTGACGGCAGCCACAAGAAAAAATGCACAGCGCAATCGCGACACCGTGTTCGTTGAATCGGGCGAATTATTGGGCGTCGAAGAATTTCCCAGCCAACAGTACATCATGCGTATTCGAGCACCTAAATGCGCTGCTGCTGCAAGACCCGGGAGTTTCGTGCATATCCGTTGCGATGACGAACTGCCAATGCGCCGCCCGATGTCGATCATGCGTACAGCTGAAGACTGGATCGAGATTCTCTACAAGGTTGTCGGCGAGGGTTCGCGACTGTTGGCCAGCCGAAAAGCGGGCGACGCGGTCAACGTGCTCGGCCCGATTGGCAGGCCGTTCACACCTGTGCCGGGGCGCCCGAAGTGCTTGTTGATCGGCGGCGGTGTCGGTATTCCGCCGATGGTGTTCCTCGCGGACAGCCTGCGTGCCGATCGACACCGGCAAACGCTCGCAATCTTTGGCTCCGAAATTCCGTTTCCATTCGAGCTACAGCCATCCACGCTGGCGACACCCTGGCTTAGTGGCGACATCAACAGCGCGATGCCGTTGCTCGAAAGCTGGGGCATACCGAGCCGCCTGACCAGCGGATCCGAATTCGACGGTTGTTTTCGCGGCTACGTCACCGATCTGGCGCTGCAATGGCTGAAGAGCCTTGATGACAGCGAACGCGCGAAGACGCAACTGTTTGCCTGCGGCCCAACGCAGATGCTGCAGGCAGTCGCCGCACTGGCCGAACGCTACGCTCTGCCCTGCCAGGTGTCACTCGAGGAATTCATGGCATGTGCGGTCGGCGGTTGCGCGGGCTGCACGGTCGAAATCACGACACCCGATGGCCCGGCAATGAAACGCGTCTGCGTCGATGGTCCGGTATTTGAAGCGAATTCGGTTGTTTGGTAGCAACCCGCCAATGGCAGATTTCTCTCCCTCATGGCTCGGTCCGATAGTTTACTAATCTACGGGCCAATACTTAGCACTTCGTTGAATACGCTGCGCTTTACTTCGGTCGATAAACATCCCATTGGCGGGTTGCTACCAAACAACCGAATTCGCT
>Ga0209988_10001313_pt1 | contig 16137 bp, 13 predicted proteins | sample N075metaG_FD_183115 | JGI IMG/M metagenome (GOLD analysis project Ga0209988, IMG submission 183115) | Deep subsurface microbial communities from Kermadec Trench to uncover new lineages of life (NeLLi) - N075 metaG (SPAdes) (version 2) | ecosystem: Environmental > Aquatic > Marine > Ocean trench... | reverse complement strand
GCGCCCGGTGAGGTGGTGTACGCGCCGTCGTTTTATCTCGCGACGCCCTCGCCAGAGGAGCTTGCCGCGGGCGACGGCGACACACAGGAAAACGAAAACGAAGATGAAGACGCGCTCGCGAGAGACGCCATCGATCCGCTGTCGCCACCGGAGTTGAGTTTCTTCGACCGGCTAGGGATGACACCCGACGAGCCGGAGATGGTGCTCGACGAAGATGCCGCGGACAGCGAGAGTCCAGAGGACCCGCTTCTGGACGAAGCCAAGCCACTGCCGCCGCGGGAGCCCATGTGGTTCGAACGCTCCCGAATCGCCCTCGCCCTGCGAACCGGCGAGGTGCTCCTTCTCCAGCATCAAGCACCAGGAGCCACGCCACTTTTGCTTCCCAGGTTAGACGAGGAGACTCCCGCACCAACACCAACACCTCCTCCCCCCCGTTCGCCCGCGAATCGACGCTCTCATCCGTGAAGAACTGAGCGGTGTCCCTTTTGACCGAGAGATTGTCCCCTTCTGTTGAGGCCGAGAGGGTCCCGGCCAGCTTTCGCGCTGGTACGAAATGTGCAGTCAAAAGACTCGGGAAGCTTGCGGCAGGCAGTGGCTTTGACACTTCTATCGCATGAAGGCTAACATGGAATCAATCATGGGAAGGCAGGCAGTTCTCGTCATATTCGGGCTGGTCTTAGCCAGCGCCGTCGCCTATGGCCAGAACCCGAAATACCTCGAGAACCTCGAGCGGCTCATCAACAAGGCGCACGCCCCGGGAGAAAACAACGCCGAGGAGGCCGAGGATTTCGAAGCCGACGATTTGTTGATCGATTGGGCTATCGATTGCGTGGGCCGTGCTTTCGCCCGAGGCGAGGCGCGGGAGCTTTCCGGTTGTCTCACGAAAAAACCGAGGGTTTATCTTTCGGTCGAAGCCGGCGGCAAAAAAGCCGATAACTACGGAACGAGCCAGCTAAAGTTCATCCTGGATCAAATTTTCCGGGAAGTGAAGACACAGTCCTTTCGATACGATGCGCGCGATGTCGAGCGTTTCAACGGCATTGCGATGCTGACCGCAGAGTGGACCTATGTCATCTTGGACAAAGACGAAGAGGTCACCGAACATTTGCAGTTCACGCTCGAGAAGGACGAGTCGGCCTGGCGGGTTTTCGAGATTCGCTCTGTGTCCCGTTAGGCTCGAGCTCCGCCGTGGGCTAGGCTTTCGTTAAGGGCCTCATGAAAGCCCTCTTCCGCTATTCGCTGCTCGTTCTCGCTGTCCTTCTCTTTGCGCTCGTCGTCATCGACCTACGCGCTCTGTTCCAATATCTCGTCGCGACGACCGCTTGGAGCTTGCTCGCTCTTGCCGTGGTCGGCCTCGTCGGCGCCAAACGCGCGTGGCCAAATCGAGCAACCGCGCGCACCGTGGCCGTGCTTCTATTTCTGGGAGCTCTATCGGCGCTCCTCGTGCGAATGCTCGGCTACGAGCGCGCCGCGACGCGCTCGGTCGCGGCGTGGGAAAGTGGTCGCGAAAGCGAGGGCGAGCGGATCGCTCGCAAAGTTTCGTCCGAGTTCGAAGCCATTTGCGCCACCGCACAGAGAGCCGCGCGTGAGCTCGCACATTCGTCTGAGCTCGCCTTGGCCGTCGAGGGCTCGGATGCCGAAGACTACTTGTCACGTGCTTTCGAAGCACTCGAGAAATTTTCTCTGCCGCGCGCGCATCCTCTCGGAGCTCCCGGCGCCACTCTCTACGACGTGTGGCACCGGCCGATTGCTTGGAGCGGAGAGAACATCTCGCTCGGACCCGTTCTCGAGCAGCCTTACGGCGTTCTCGACGCGGATATCTTCATCCTCGAGCAAGGCGTTTATACCTTCATCGTAGCGGTGGAGCCTCTTCAAAGCCGCCTCGGCTTCGTATCCGTGGAGATCCCGCTCATCGCGGATCGCCGCCTTCAGAACCGCTATCTCGAAGACTACGATGCCCTCTCGACCTGGCTCGGCCGTAGCGTCGATACTGCGTTCGTCTATTTCGGCGGCCGCGGACGAGAGCTTGCCGAGCTTCTGCAGACGCGAGGCGACCCTTTCTGGGGAGGTCCGGAAGACGCGCCCCGGCTGTATTTGGGACTCGAGAGCAAGAGTGGTGGAAAGCTTCTCGGGGTCGCTTCGGTCGCCGCCGAGGCACCCATACTGGCCCGACTCGACGCGAGCCGCCGCTTCGAGTCCGCGGCGTCGATAGCCCTCGTGCTTGCCGCTCTTCTCGTGCTCGCGACCATCGCGCGGGCCCGCGTCGCGCCCGTACTCGTCGTGTTCACGATCTGGGCCGTGCGTCTCGTGATCTTGTGGAGCGGCGTCCCGCTGAGCTTCGGCTTCGATCTCGACAACCCCGCACATTACGCGTCTTCACTTTTCTTCAACCTGACTGGCTCCCCGATCGACTTCTTGCTCACGACGGCAGCGCTTCTCGCATCCGTCGTGCTGCTGGCCCGCTATCTTCGCTCTTCGGGGAAGCGCGAGAAGTTTCGACTCGCCTATGCGCTTGCCGCGGCGGTTGCGTCCGTCGTCATCTTCCTCGGCGCCAACCAGGTCATTCTCGACGCGTGGATGAACTCGAACTTCGCGCTCTCGACGGTCGACCTCACCCAGGACGCGCCCCGATTCGTCGTGCAACTCGGCCTCGTGCTCATGTTTCTCGCGGCCGTGCTCACATCCTTCGTGCTCACTTCGGCCGTGAGCGCCGGAAACGCTCGTGCGATCGTATCCGACCTCGTCGTTCTCGCTTCCGCGTTGGTCCTTTTGGCCCCTTACGGGCTCGCGGATCACGTTCTGCTGGCAATTTTCCCACTCGTTGTCGTGCGCTTGCTCGCCCTGAGGTGGGACCAACTTTCGGAGCAGTGGCCGGAGGGCAGCCTCTACTTCCGGCTGGCAACGATAGGACTTTGGGTGCTCCTTGCCGTGCTGGCTTTCTTCCCTTCCATCGCACGCTTCGAGGAGCTCACTATCAAAAGCTTCATCGAGAGCACCGTAACACCGGTATTGTTGCAGCACGGACCCAGCGCGGATTACGCGGTTGTGGAAGCCACACGCGCCATAGACAGGATGCAGGCCGAGGGCCGTCTCGAAGATCTCGACCGCGAGGACATTGCTTACCGGATCTGGGTCACGACGGGCCTCGGGATGTCATCGGCGAGCTCGTCGATCGAGATCGTCGATGGCGACGGCGAGCTCGTTTCGCACTTCGCCTTGAGCTTCCCCGTCGAGCACGAAACCACGCGTTATGGACCGGCGGGCGAACAGTGGGCGCTCGTCCAGGAAGACCACCCGAACGGCCCTAAACATCCGAGAACGCTTCTCGCGCGGCGCGCGGCGAACGGCCCCCACGGAAGGCGCTGGGAGATCCGTGTCCGGCTCGCCGCGGATTGGCGCAACTTGCCTTTCATCTCGACCTCCAATCCCTATCTGTTTCTCTTTCGCACGAGCGGGGTGGAGGCCCGCTTCCGTTTCCCTTATCGGGAGCTCGCTTTGTTCGTCTTCGAGAGTGACGGGACGGTCGTTTTTCAATCGACCGCGGGCGTGCTCGAGCCGCCCGAGTCCGTCCTCGAAGATGCCAGACGCGCACCGCTCTGGCGGGAGCACGAGAGCGAAGGTCAACGGCATCAGAGCTATTTCGTGAGCAACGGTCTGCGCATCTTCGCGCTCTCCTATCCGAAAACGAGCCGGGTCACCTACGCCGCCCAGCTTGCGGGATGGGCGCTCCTCGTCGTGGGAGTCTTGGCCGCGGCGCTCGTAGCCGCCGTCGTTCTAGCCATGCTCGGAAGCGCGAAAGGCGTTTCACCTGCCGAGCTCTGGGCGGGGATCGGCACCAGCTTCTACGGCAAGCTCTATGTGGCCTTCGTCCTGATAGCACTCGTGCCTATCGCATCGCTCGCCTTCTTGATCCGGGGACTACTCGTTGGCCAGCTCGAACGCGATGTCGAGCAGGAAGGCCTCTCCCGCGCACTGGTCATCCAACGTTTCGTCGACGACTTTGTGCGCTCGGCATCCGACGACGGCCTCGAGCTTTCAAACGCGGTTCTCGAGCGCATCGGGGGGCTCGCTGGCGTCGACGTGGATCTCTATCTGCGCGGCGAGCTCGTTGCCACGAGCAAGCCCGAGCTTTTCGGAAGCGGCCTCCTGCGGTCGCGCGCCGCGCCGTCGGCCTATCGCGACCTGGTGCTCGAGCGACAAAGACGCTCGATCCACCGTGAGTATGTCGGCTCGTTCAGCTATGTCGTGGTCTCGGTGCCGCTCGAGCTCCCAATGAGGCCAGAGCCGGGAATTCTATCGGTGCCGCTCGCGAGTCGCGACGCCGAGATCGAGCGGCGCGTCACGTCTTTGAACCATACCCTTCTTCTCGCCGCGCTCTGCTTCTCCATCGCAGCGGCCCTGCTCGCCTATACGCTCGCGCGGCGCATCGCCGGTCCGATCAACAGTCTCACGGAAGCCACCCGTCACATCGCGGGCGGTGATCTCGACGTTTCTCTCGAGACCACCTCGCAAGACGAGATCGGAGCGCTCTTTTCGAGCTTCATCCAGATGACGGCGGATTTGAAGCAGCAGCGCTCTGACCTGGAGAAAACAAAGAAGCTCGAAGCTTGGGCCGAGATGGCGCGTCAGGTCGCCCACGAGATCAAGAACCCTCTGACGCCGATACAGCTCGCGACCGAACACTTGCTCCGTGTCCACAAGGATCCGGGTGTCGATTTCGAAAAAGTTCTCGATGAATGCACCGAGACGATTCTTCAACAGGTGCGGTCACTACGGCAGATCTCGATGGAGTTTTCTACTTTTGCGTCACCCGAGCCGTTGAAGCGCGAGCCCACCGATATCGAAGCGCTCGTCCGCGAAGCGATCACACCTTACGTCACAACGCCGCCCGACGGCGTCACGGTGAAGCTCGAGATCGCATCCACACTCCCGCAACTCGAGGTCGATGCGCGTCTCCTGAAGCGCACCCTCCTGAATCTCGTGGAGAACGCGCTCCACGCGTTGAATGGCGAGGGCGATGTCGCGATCCACGTGACGTCGAAGAGGCTGAACGGGAACGGCTTCGTCGAGATCATCGTCACCGATACCGGTGTCGGTGTCGAACCGGAGCTCCGCGAGCGGATCTTCGAGCCCTATTTCTCCACGCGCGCCGCGGGCACCGGCCTCGGCCTCGCCATCGCCAAGAAAGTGGTCGAAGACCACGGCGGAACGATCACCCTGGAAAGCGAGCGCGGCCAAGGCACCAGCGTCCGGATGCTCCTTCCAAGCGTGATTCAGTGATTAGCATTCAGCATTCAGGGTTCAGCATGGTTCAGCGCTAAAGCTAGCCAGGTAAACCTGAAAGCGTTCTAAATCCAAACCACACAGCTGACTCTCATCCCCACATCCCCTTGCCTTTAAAAACGCCGCTAAAAGCAAGGAGAGGTGGGGATAGGAGGGGATGTGGGGATAAGAAAGAATTTGCTTCAGAACGTGGTACAAAATCCTCGGTTCTGACGGGTTAGAGCCTAGCCTGCCTAGTCAGGATTCAGGATTTAGTCATCGGGCTCGGTTAGGTCGATCTGAAGGCGCAGGCGTGTTTTGGTGCCTTCTTCTCGGGGCGGGAGCTCGACTCGAATCGCTTTCGAGATCGAGTGGTGGGTGTCGTCACCGACGAGCTTGAGGTCCACGACGACGCCGGACGTCTTTTCCAGAACTTTGGTTGGGACTTCGACAACCGCGGTGCCTTCGACCAACACTTCCTTGCCTTGTTTGGGCCCCTTCTTCTTTCTCGCTTTGGCGGTACCGAAGGCCATCTCGCGAAGATTCGACAACTCTCGATCGATGTCGATCTTCGACTGTGTCGGCACGCGCAATGGTGCTAACCCGGATACAGTTCTGGAAGTATCGATTCTCTCCCTCTCGGCCCTGTTTGCGGCGAACTCTATCTGGACCTCGGACGTGTCAACGCCTGGCGGTCTGCTCGCCGCGCGAAGGCTTTTTATTTCGACAGTTTTGGTCGCTTCGAGGTCCACATCAACGAGCTCAGCCCTCGCGGACGCGCTCGTCGCCTCGTGGTCGCGCGCGTCAACGTCGATGACGGGCAGCGGAACATGCGCTCCCACAAGCGTCTTGTCCGTCGGTAATTCTGGCGGCGACAGATCGGCCTCGACGGGCGTCTTCTCCACCGCCGCAGCGGGCCCCCGACCGGAGGCTCCGACAAGCACGGGCTTTTCTCGGGTACCAGAGATTTTTCGGTGCACCGCGGCCAGTGTTTTCTTCGAGATCGTCTTGAGCGTTTCGAAGACGCCAACGCTGTGGAGCGCTGCCCCCTCCAAAACATCGTAACCATCATGGTTCAAGTGCCGATCCATGGCTTCGACGGGCAAGATGTTTCGAAGATCGCGCTTGTTGTACTGGAACACGAACGGAATCTTGTCGAGAGGCTGGTTCAGCTCTTCAAGGTTCTCCTTCAGGTTGAGGAAGCTCTCGATATTCGCGTCGAGCGCGACTTCCTGAGAATCCGCAACGAAGACGATCCCGTCGACGCCCTTGAGCACGAGCTTTCGCGTCGTGTTGTAGAACACCTGGCCGGGAACGGTGTAGAGCTGCAAGCGAACACGCATCCCCCCAATCGTTCCTACCTCGAGCGGAAGAAGGTCGAAGAACAGCGTTCGATCCGCCTCGGTCTCGAGACTCACCATCTCCCCGCGTGAGTCCGGGTCTGTACGCTTATGGATTTGGTGCAGATTGGTCGTCTTGCCGCAGAGTCCGGGACCGTAATACACGATCTTTGCAGACACCTGCATCGTCGTGTAATTGAAGAAAACCACGGGCTAGTTGTACTCTTATTCCTTTGACAATCAGACAGATAGGGATATCTGAATCTTACCCGGCAGAGCGCAAAGCGTCAAACACCCCCCGACGTAGAGTCCAAACTCTATGGCTTGAGAATCGCATAAACCGGAAGACCCACACCTTCGAATCGCTTGATGACCTCGCGAGCGGGTGAGGCCTCGGGGTCCTCCGCTCGAAATTTGATTTTCACGTAATCGTCGAGACGCGCGAGCACGTCCGGGTCTTCAAAGGTGGTCTTGTCCATCGTGAGGCAGTTCTTGCACCACGAGGCCCAGATATCAACCAGCACCATTTTGTTCTCGGCCTTGGCCTGCCGAAGCCCCGCTTCGAGCGATGGTACCCACCCCGAGTCGATCTTCGCCTGAACGCTGTCCGCGACGGCCGCCCCGTCCACCCAGCGCTGGCTCACGATGTCGTAGCCAAGATATCCGTAGTAAGAAGCGAAGCTAAGGATCAAAACCCCGAAAGCTTGTTTGACCCGAACCATCCAAGCACCCGGCTTCGGAAGCAGAGAGATACCCGCACCCGCGATCGGCCACGGGATGGCCATGCCGATGCCGAGAAGAAACGGCAGCGCCAGTGCCGCGACTTGGCCTTTCGCGTAGAGGTCGCTCGAGAAGATGACGACTTGAATGACGACGGGCGCCACACAAGCGCCCGCGAGAAGCGCCGCGACCGCGCCCATGCCGAACGCCACGAAAAACTTTCCTGTGCCGGCGGAAAACTGAACCTTGGATTGAAGGCTCGAAAAATCGATCGTGATGACGTCGAACATAGCGAGCGCGAGCACCACGAAAAGGATGGCAATCCCAAAGTTGAACCACGGGGACGCGTTGATCGTTCCGAACGTCCCGGCGGTGAGGATGACGATGAGCCCGAGAGCGCCGTAGACGACGGCCATCGCCAAGCCATAAGCGCCGCCAAGCGCAAAACCCAGCGCTTTGCTGCCCGCGCGAGCGCCGGCCCCAATGATTCCGAGATTGATGGGGATCATGGGAAGGACACACGGCGTCAAATTGAGCGCGAGCCCACCGAAGAGCACAATAGCGATGATGGCGATAGGTCCCTTTCCCTCGAACCATCCTTTCCGAACGCGGCCCGCCTCGGCGTCGTCGATGAACGTGATAAACGCGTCCTTCCCGAGAAACCCGCCGGTCGTGCCCGCAATGGTGAACGCGTCCAAAAGCTCGAGCGTATCTTGGTCGCCTCTGCCCGCCAGAGCGACCACTTCTTTCAGGTCGAGTGCCGGCGGCTCCTTCAGCATCTCGACAGGGCTCGTCTTCGAGAAATCGATGGCGTCGAAAACGCCCGCATATTGGGGTGCGGCAAGCTCGTCAGGCGATCCGACGCGCAGCGCAATCTGCACGGGTTGTTTGTCCGGCCGATAGCAGACGTTCTCGTCGCAAGCTTGGTAGTTGAGCTGGCCCAAGAGCACGTACTCCCCCGGCGGCACGCTCGCGTCGATCGACATCAACACGCCGATCGCAAACTCTTTTTCGAACACCGCAAGCGGCGTCTCGGATCCTCCAGTAACGATGTGAAAGGCTTCGGGATATGCGAGCCCATCTATGCTCACACCGTCGAGCGCCACAAATTGGAGCGAAGTCGGGATGAGATACTTCTCGAGCGGCTCGTTGGAGTTCACATGAAACCCGTCCTGCAACCGAACCTGAACCGCGGCCCGAGCCGATTTTCCCGATTGAAGAACACTCGCCTCGACCACGGGCGTCACGTCCACCTGAATACGCCCCGGCTGCCCCCAGGCACTCCCCGCCCACATGACCAACGACACCGTCAACACTTTCCGCATAACAAGTCATTTTACTCCAAGGGTGCGTGCCACGCTGTGAAGATCCGTCTCCGGATCGGCTACCTGCTATCCCCCCAAGTAGCTGGCAGCGGGTAGCTGGAACGAAACGCGGCCCCGTGATATCTTGCGCCGCTCATGCGGTTTGCCATCAGCATCGTGTTAGGGATTCTGGCGCTCTCCGTCAGCGGCTGCGGCGGGAATGCCGGCGCATCGCCGGCTCAGCCGATCGCGTTTCCTCACAAGCTCCATGCGGACAACCAAATCGATTGCGCGTTTTGTCACGAGTTCTACGATCGGCATGCCGCCGCCGGCATCCCGCGAACCGAGCTCTGCGGCGCGTGCCACATGGCGATGCCTCAGGAAAGCGAGGCCACGCAGAAGCTCATGGAATATGTCGATGCCGAAGAGCCCATCCCGTGGGTGCGTCTCTACAAGCTTCCACAATTCACATATTTCCCTCACAAGTGGCACGTTCGGGCGGGGCTCAGCTGCGAAACGTGCCACGCGGATATCGGGCAAAGCATGACGGCGGTCCGCCACCAGGTCCTCAAGATGAAATGGTGTATCGAGTGCCACGAGCAGGAACAGGTTTCGGTGGACTGCGTTGTCTGCCACAAATAGGCCGATGGATCGACGGGAATTTCTAAAGGGCAGCGTCTTTGCCGCAACCGCTGGGCTCGCTCTCGACGCTTGCGCCCCCGATGCTTCTCAGCTCATTCCGATCCTGATCCCGGAAGAGCCCTTCATCCCCGGTGAGGAGATTTGGACGCGGTCGACTTGCTTCGAATGCAACGCGGCTTGCGGCATCCAAATTCGCAAAATCGACGGCCGGCTCGTCAAAGTCGAAGGTAATCCCGAACATCCGATGAGCCGGGGCGGGCTCTGCCCGCGCGGCCAGGCCGCGCCGCAAGCTATGTACCATCCGGACCGCATCCGTACGCCGTTAGCGAAGCAGGAGGACGGCTCCTTTGCCGAACTGACCTGGGACGAAGCGCTCGAGCGCATCGCTAACGCACTTGGCAGTGCCGAACGCATGGACTTTGCCTTTGCCTTTCTCACGGGCACACTCACGGGACATCGGCGCGCTATCGTCGAGCGATTCCTGAAGGCGTTCGGATCGTCGGACCACATCCTTCACGAGCCCTTCTCGACGACGACGCTCGAGCGCGCGAGCACGCTTGCGACCGGCCACGAACGGCTCGCCGATCCGGATCTCGAGAACGCAGGCTACGTCGTGTCTTTTGGAGCCGAGATGCTGGAAGCAGACATCTCGCCGGTGCGTTTTCACCACGGGCTGGCCGAGCTGCGGCAAGGCCGTCCCGGACGTCGCGGCAAGTTCGTGATGATCGGGCCGCGCCTGTCCCTGACCGCGGCCAACGCGGATGAGTGGATCCCGACGCGTACCGGCGAAGAGATCGAGCTCGCGCTAGGCATCGCGCATGTGTTGATCCGCGATGGCCGAAACGCTGCATCGGCTATCGGTGCATCCGAGGATTTCGAGGCCTTCCGCGCCCTCGTCGAGGAGGTCGAGCCGAGTGCAACGGCCGAGCGGTTGGCGCAAGAGATGGCCGAGCACGGCCCAACGATTTGCCTCGCTGGAGGCTCGGCGGTGCGCTCGGGAGCAGGGCTGGCCCTCGCTCTAGCGGTGTCCCACTTGAACGCGCTCCTCGGAAAGAACATGGTGCCGGCCGAAGCGCCACCTTTCGCTCCGTGGCCCGCGCTCGAGGGACCCGAGATCGAAAAGCGTGCTCTGACCCAAGCACTCGGCTCCGAGCCTCCGAACGTTCTTTTCATCGTGGACACGAACCCGCTCTACAGCCTACCCCCCGCGTTCGAGGCCGAGACCTGGCTTTCCTCCGTTTCGCTCCGGGTGAGCTTTAGCACGTTCATGGACGAGACGACCGCGGCATCCGACCTGGTGCTCCCTGAGTCCATGTCGTTCGAGCGTTTCGAGGACGCCGTTCCTGCTGGCGCTCCCGTCCCCATGGCCACCCTCGCGCAGCCGCTCCTCGTCCGCACACTCTACGACACGCGGTCGATGCCGGATGCACTGCTCGCTATCGCAAAGGGCACGGGTCGAGCGGATGCGTTTCCGTGGAGCTCCTACGAGGCGGCGCTTCGCGAAGCTTGGGCAGGCCTCGACACCTCCTGGAGCGATGCGCTCGCCCGCGGAGGGTTTTGGAGCGCGGAAAGCGCGGGCGAGCCCGGCCGCTACCGATTCGAGACCGCGGCTATCAGAGAGCGTTCCCACGCGACGCCAGGGCTCGAGCTTCACGTCTACGCGTCGAACGCTCTAGGTGACGGCCGGAGCGCTCATCTCCCTTTTCTTCAAGAGCTGTCGGATCCGATCACGGGCATCCGTTGGGGGAGTGTTGCCGAGATCAGCGCGGATCGCGCCGGCGATCTCGGCATCGCGAGCGGAGACCTCGTCGAGCTCCGATCCGAATCCGGAGCCATCGAAGCCCGCGCACATGTCACGCCAGGTCTTCATCCCGATATGGTCGCGATCGCCGCTGGACAAGGTCACACCGGCTACGGCCGCTACAGCGAGGGGCGCGGCGTGAACGCCTTCGCTCTATTGAACCCCGCGTCGGACGCGGATGGGGCGCTCCTTGCGGGGACGAAAGTTACGGTGCGCAAGTTATGACCGAATGGGGCATGGCCATCGACGTCGACCGCTGCACGGGCTGCGAAGCGTGCGTGGTCGCGTGTCGAGGAGAGAACAACGTACCTGTCACAGGGCCGGTGGAATCTTCGCGCGGCCGTACGATCGAATGGCTCCGTATCGAGCGCTATATGGAAGGCGCCTTTCCCGACGTCAGGATGCGGTTCAAACCTGTCCTCTGCGTTCACTGCGACAACGCGCCTTGCGTCAAGGTGTGCCCCGTATCGGCGACCTACGAAACGCCCCAAGGTCTGAACGCGCAAATCCATCCGCGTTGCATCGGCACAAGGGCTTGCGCGCATGCTTGTCCCTACACCATCCGTTTTTTCAATTGGTCCGAGCCGAGCTGGGAATCACCGCTCGAGCAGACCATCAACCCTGACGTCGCCGTGCGCTGGAAAGGCATCATGGAGAAATGCACGTTCTGCGTGCAGCGCATACGGCGCGGTGAGGACACGGCCAAGGAGGAAGAGCGGCCGGTCCGAGACGGCGAAGTCGATCCCGCCTGCGCCCAATCCTGCCCGACCCGCGCCATCACGTTCGGTGATCTCGAAGACCCGGATTCGGTCGTAGCCCAGCTGTTCAAGAGCCCGCGCGCGGAGCTTCCACTCGCGGATCTGGGTACGGGCCCGCGTGTCGCGTATTTGCAAGAAGGAGAGTGGCGTGGAAGCGTCCGAGCGCGATCGCGAGATTGAGGACTCGCTTCTCCGTCACGTCTTCGAAACGGGGAGAGGCTTCTATCTCACCGTCGCTGCACTTTTGACAATTATTGCTTTCGGTGGGCTCGCGTGGATGGAACAGCTCCAGGGCGGTCTCGGCGTCGCCGGCATGAACCAGCCCGTCTATTGGGGCCTCTACATCACGAACTACATCTTCTTCATCGGCATTAGCCACGCGGGTACGCTCATCTCCGCTATCCTGAGGCTCACCGGCGCCGAGTGGCGCCGTCCCATAACAAGGGTGGCCGAAGTCATCACCGTAGTCGCGCTCATCATGGGCTCGAGCAATATCCTCTGGCATCTTGGACGGCCCGAACTGATCTACTTACCATTGATCGAGCCGCAGTTCTTGTCCCCATTGATTTGGGACGTCGGTGCGATCTCGCTCTACATGACCGGCAGCATCGTCTATCTGTATCTGCCGCTCATCCCGGACCTCGCACTGCTGCGCGATCGGAGCCCACGACTGCGTGGGCTCTACAAGCTATTGGCGCTCGGATGGACCGGAACCGAACGTCAACATGCGCGTCTCGAGAAGGCGATTTCTATTATGGCCGTCGCCATCATCCCGATCGCCGTGTCGGTGCACACCGTCGTGTCCTGGACTCTCGCAATGATGCTCGTTCCGATGTGGCACACCGCGATCTTCGGGCCGTACTTCGTGGTCGGCGCCATCTTCAGTGGCATCGCTGCTCTCATGATTGCGATGGCGATCTTGCGCAAAGTCTTTCATCTCGAGAAATTTCTTGGAGCCCTACAGTTCAATAACTTGAGCCTCCTCCTCGTTACGATGAGCTGCCTCTGGGCTTACTTCACTCTGGCCGAGCACCTCACGGCTTGGTACGGAAACGAGCATGCCGAGATGGCCGTCTTGTCGAGCCGTCTAACAGGCGCGTTCGCACCTTATTTCTGGGGAATGGTGATCGCTTGTTTCGTCATGCCGCTAGCTATACTCGGGCCGAAGAAGACCCGGACGATTACAGGCTCCGTCGTAGCGTCGACGTTCGTTTTGATGGGTATGTGGCTCGAGCGGTTCATCATCGTCGTCAGCTCGGCTTCCCATCCACGCTCGCAGCAGATGTGGGACGCGGGCACCTATAGCCCATCGACGGTCGAGATCGCGATCACGGCGGCAGAGTTCGCCGCTTTTATTCTTTGCTACGTCCTCTTCGCCAAACTCTTTCCGCTGGTCTCCATCTGGGAAGTGAAGGAGGCGCCCGAGGTCGAAGCAGGCTAGTAAGGTTCATTGTTATAATGACGTTCTCAAAGGAGGCGAGAGATCGATGCGGAACGTTCTGTTCGCGGTTCTACTGATAAGCACCTGCGGGCTAGGGCTCGCAGCAGCACAAGAAACCATCTGGGAAGTCCCCGACGAGGCCAAGGCCGTCGAGAACCCGGTCGAGGCGACGGACGAAGCCATCACCGCCGGTGGCGCGCTTTTCAAGAAGCACTGCACGATGTGTCACGGCGAGGCCGGAAAAGGTGACGGCCCCGCGACCCAGTTCATCAAACCCGCGCCACCGGACTTCGCAACGACCGAAGCCAAAGAGCGCATGTCGGACGGAGAGATGTTTTACAAGATCACGACCGGCAAGAGGCCCATGCCCCCGATGACGCGCAAGATGAACGAGACCGAGCGCTGGCAAGTCGTGCTGTTCGTCCGAACGCTCCAACCGGAATAGCATTATGAGCGGAAGATGGACATTCCCGGTCCTCGCTTTAGTGGCCGCGCTCGGGTGTCAGGAGCCAGTCGCCCAATCCGAGTCGAGCGAGCATGCCGCACCCGATCTCGTGCTGAGCAAGATCGATGGCAGCGGCACCGTCTCGCTCGCCGAGAACGAAGGCAAAGTCGTCCTCGTGGATCTGTGGGCCACCTGGTGCGTTCCGTGCATCGCGGAGCTTCCGCATCTCCAGGAGTTGTCCGAAGCTTTTGGGGAAGAGGATTTCTTGATGCTCGGGATCGTTCTCGAATCGGGCGAGCGCGAAGACGTCATGGCGTTCGTCGCGGAGCAGAATGTCACTTACACACAGGTCATGGGCGAACCAGACACAATCGAAGCCTTCGGACCCTTTCTCGCTTACCCGACGAAGTACTTGATTGACCGCCGAGGTAACGTCGTCAAACGTTACATCGGCAACGTGGGTAAAGAGCTCTCGGAAGACGTCCAGACCCTCATCGAGAACGGCTTTCTCGGCGACGTCGACCATTGACCCACTGGCACTTCCCTTCTTTGCAGGGTATATTTTTAAGTAGGCATCCACCATCATCGATGGTGTCTATAAGTACTGATTTTGAAAATCCTAACTTGAGGACCTAACCTAACCTAACCTGCCCAGCGCGGCCAATTCGCGCGAGTAAAGTCGAGGAGCTTATCACCGTGCTGAACGACGAGACGATCCTGGCGGCTAAAGCGAGCTTCAACGGCAAGCTCGAAGGCGCCAACATTACCCTTCAAGGCGAATTCCGTGGCGATCTCAAGGCAACCGGACTCGTACGTATTCTCGAAGGCTCGGAGGTAAACGCCAAAGTCGAGGCCCGCTCCGTCGAGATCGGCGGCCACTTCCAGGGCAACGTGCACACTGAGACGCTGCGTCTTCTGGGTCCTGCCCGAGCTACGGGCACTTTCCGCGCGAAAAAACTGAGCGTCGAGGAGGGCGGCCAGCTCGACGGTGATTTTGAAATCGGTGAAGGCCCGCCGCAGCGCTCAGCGGAGAACAAACCGTCTGACGGGAAAAAACGGTAATAAGGGACCGCGACCAAGTGGCAAAAACGAAAAAGAAGAAGGCAGCCACAAAAAAGCGCGCCGTGGCGAAGCCCAAGGACAACTCCACCGAGATTGTCTTCTCTCACGGAGAGATTGATTTTCTCCGCAAGATCACTGGGAAGGACGCCGACGGCTCGACACCCAAGAACAAGCGCGCGCGTCTTTCGCTTCGCGACAAGCTTCTCGAGATCAATTTCGGCGCTCCCCAGGCCGGAGGCGGACTCATCGTACTCGCGCTCTTGCGGCCCGAGGTCGAGTTGCTCCAGCGGACCACGAAGGAAGTCTACAGCTTCATCACAGCGGAGGAGCGTCGCGCTCGGCTCATCCTCCGCGAAAAAATCCTCATCGCCGTGGAGAAGGTGACGGGCAGGAAGATCCTTCCGGAGTGAGCCCGCAAGGCGCCCCCTGGTCTATCGCTCGGTGAATCGGCAGTACTTGGGCTCGTAGTCGAACGTCACGGAAGTGGAGTCGTCGGTGTCCACCTTCAGTACTTCGAGCTCGACCGCGCCCTCCGACCCGCGAAAGATCGCCGCGAGGTCCACATCGCGAGACGCGAGCAAGGTCGGGTCGGTGGTGGCCGCGAGTATCAACAAATCGAGCGAGTCCGCGAGCGTCTTCAGTTGAGACACGACACCCTGAGACGACCGGCCGCCGCGCATAACTTTATCGAGTGAGTCGATCACGACGACGCAGCTTTCGTCGCCGCTTTCCGCAAGCAGCTTCTCGATGAGCTCTCCGGCAAACACGAGATCCAGCTCACCTTCCACTTCGTAGACGAATACGCGCTTGAGCCAATCCGACGCTCGACGTCCCTCGGCGTCGAGCCGCTGCCACTCCGGCGAGTCCTTCTTGAGCCGACCCCGTTCGAGATCTGAGATTGGAACAGCCGAAAGACGCGCCAAAGTGCGCAAACGAAGTGCTGCTTTGGGAAGCTCACTAGCGAAGTACAAACAGCGAAAAGAGCTGCCAATCGCGAATTGGTCCGTCACTTGCTTCATGAAATTGACGAGACGCTGGCTGTCCTCATCCATGAGGAGCATCAGACCAGGCTTCACGCCGCCGAGCCCCTTGTCGAGAAGCTCGAAACCCGTCTCGAACTTCGGCCCGTCGCTACCCGCGAGGCCGTCCATATAGCTGTCCCAGTCGTCTGCTTCCGACGAGAGAACCGTATCAGCCGCGGCCTTCGGAGCCGGTGGCGACGCTGTCGGAGCCGGTGGCGACGCTGACGGAACCGGTGGCGACGCTGACGGAGCCGGTGGCGACGCTGACGGAGCCGGTGGCGACGCTGACGGAGCCGGTGGCGACGCTGACGGAGCCGGTGGCGACGCTGACGGAGCCGGT
>Ga0209988_10001312_pt1 | contig 16151 bp, 11 predicted proteins | sample N075metaG_FD_183115 | JGI IMG/M metagenome (GOLD analysis project Ga0209988, IMG submission 183115) | Deep subsurface microbial communities from Kermadec Trench to uncover new lineages of life (NeLLi) - N075 metaG (SPAdes) (version 2) | ecosystem: Environmental > Aquatic > Marine > Ocean trench... | reverse complement strand
CCTGATCCGAAATCTGGCCAGCTACGGCGTCGAATTCGATTCGGGCTTCCTCAATACGATGATCTCGGCCTATGTCCGAACGGCGCAGGACGCGATCGCGCGCTACAGCGACGATGCGAAGTTGAACGGGCTCGTCTTCGATCGACATGAGGAAGAGGTGGCCGTCGAGACGTTCTCGGGCGCATTGCGGGCGGCCGGGCTCGACTTCGTACAGGACCCGATGGGCTCGCCCCAGATTCCGAATTGGAGTCGGGTCATCTCCGCCCTGCCGGATTTCCTGAGCGATCTGCGCTCGGCTGTGGACGCGGACGCACTAGACGCGCGCTGAGTTCCATCCCGCCGCGCGACGTCGAGCGGGTTTCGTCGGGCCTCGCGAGGCGATGGGCCAGATCGTTTCGTGATTTCCGACGCCCGAGAGGTGGGGTGTTCGCGCTGACCGGAGAACCGGCGAGCTGAGCTCGAATCTGTCACCCTCTGGCTGGGTGGGGAATCGGGCGAATGCTCTATCGGTACAGTGAAGTCTTTCGAACGCTGCTCGGCGTGGCGGACGTCGTTCTCATCGCGAGTGCGTGGCTGGGCGCGTATCTACTGCGCTTCAACACCGGACTCCCCGTGACGCTCGGTGTGCCCCCCCCGATCGACTACGTCTACCCCCTCGCGGTGATTCTTCCGCTTTTCGTGGGTCTATTTCGATCTCATGGCCTCTACGAGGCTCGCCGGATGGATTCGCCCCTCGGAGAGGTCTCGGCGGTTCTTCGCGCGACTCTGATGGGCGTGCTGCTGCTCTCCGCGTTCAGTTTTTTCGCGCGCAGCCATTTCGACTCCCGAACCGTACTCGCCCTGTTTGCGGTTCTGGCTCCGATCGGGGTGATCGGGTTGAGGTCGACGATCCGCTTCGTGTTGCGAAAGGCACGGCGCCGCGGTTTCAATCTGCGATTCGTTCTCGTCGTCGGCTCGGGCCCCCTGGCGGCGTCCGTGGTCGAACGGATTCACGGCCGACCGGATGCGGGTCTGCGCTTGATCGGGGTCGTCGCGAATGGCGCGCTGGGCGATTCGGTCGAGGGCGTGCCCGTGATCGGGGGGACCAGCGATCTCAAATCGATCCTCAGCGAGTATCGGGTCGATCAAGTGATCATCGCGCTGTCCCGACACGAATCGGAGCTCTTCGAGAAGGTCGTCGTCGAACTCGAAGACGAACTCGTCAATGTGAAGATCGTTCCGGACCTGCGCCATGGCTATTGCCTTCGGAGCAGCGTCGAGAGCCTCGACGGGATTCCGATGATCGGGTTGCAGGAGACGGCGCTTTTTGGCTGGGCGGCCCTGGCCAAGCGCTCCTTCGATGTCGTCGTCGCGTCGACGGCTCTCGTCGTGTTGTCACCCGTTCTGGGCGCGATTGCCCTGGCGATTCGTGCGAGTTCGGGCTCGCCGGTTCTCTATCGCCAGACTCGGATGGGACACGACGGCCGAATTTTCCAGATGCTGAAATTCCGTTCGATGCACAGAGACGCCGAAGCGTCGGGTCCGGGCTGGACGACGGCTCGAGATTCGCGCCGCACGCGTGTCGGCCGATGGTTGCGCAAGCGTAATCTCGATGAGCTGCCTCAGCTGATCAACGTCCTGAGAGGCGAGATGAGTCTGGTTGGGCCGCGCCCGGAGCGACCCGCCTACATCAACGAGTTTCGCCGGGAGGTCCCGGGCTACATGCTTCGCCACAAGGTTCGTGCGGGGATGACGGGTTGGGCACAGGTGCATGGTTGGCGCGGGGATACCTCGATCCATGAACGAGTCGAACATGACCTCTACTACATTCAGCAATGGTCCTTCTGGTTGGATATCCGGATCTTGTTCATGACGCTCTTTCGTCGTGCGCGAAACACCTCCGGGCGCTAACCGGACGTCGAACCCTCGAAATAGCCTGCGACGACGCCGACCACCCGCTCCACGCCTTCGATCCCGAGCTCGGGAAACAAGGGGAGGGCAAGGGTTTCGCGACAGGCGAGCTCGGTCTCGGGGAGTGGCGTACGGGGTGCGTACTCGGCGAGCGCGGGCTGTTGGTGTAGCCCGCGAGGATAGAAAATTGCGCTCGCGATGCCTTCCTGTTCGAGTGCCTTCGCCAGCCCGGTTCGACGATCGGCCGGAACACGAACGACATAGCGATGATAGGTATGTCGCTCCGGAGCGGGTGCGATGTCCGGCGTACGGATCGCGAGTCTCGCCCCAGAGAGCGGAGAATCGATCTCGTGAACCACGGAAAGCGCGCCGCGCTCCGCGAACAGAGCGTCGTAGTGGGCGGCGAGCTTTCGACGCGCGCTCGTCCATTCGTCGAGGTGTCTCAGCTTGACGCTGAGGGCGACGGCCTGGATCGCATCGAGGCGGGAATTGATCCCGATTTCGCTATACACGCCCGGTTCCGATTCCCCGTGGACGCGCAAACGCGATGCGCGGCGAGCCAATCCGGAGTTTCGGGTGACGAGCCCCCCCGCGTCGCCGAGCGCACCAAGATTTTTTGTCGGATAGAAACTGAAACAGGCCACCTCCGTTCGCGCGCCGATCTTGGCGCCTGTTGCATCCCGCGCGCCGATCGATTGGGCGGCATCTTGAATGATGGGGAGTTCGCGTTCGCGACAATAGGCTTCGAGCGGGCCGAGAGCGCAGATCCGTCCGAAGAGATCGACGCTGATGACGGCGCGCAGAGAGCCGACCTCTTCGGCGCGGCGAATCGCGTCCTCCGGGTCGAGGTTCAGCGTGCCGGGCAGGATGTCGGCAAAAACGGGCCGCGCGCCGACACGCACGATGGTCGCCGCGGTCGCAAAGAAGCTGTACGCGGGGCAGAGAACGGCGTCACCGGGGCCGATGCCTAACGCGCGTAGGGCCAGCCAGAGGGCATCGGTGCCCGAATTGCATCCCACGGCATAGGGAAGATCGCAGAGCTCGGCCAGCTCCGATTCGAAGGACTCGACCACGTCCCCCAGCACGAATTGGCCCGTCGCCAGGAGCTTCGAGAACGCTTCGAGGAGTTCCGGCTCGAGTTCGACGTGGGGCGTGCGCAGATCGAGCATCGGGATCCTGTCGTGGCTCGCCATCATGCAGGCCCTCCGAGCACTCGTGCGATTTCTCGGTCGAAGGCGAGATCGAATCGGGCGGGCGAAAACCGCTCGGCCCAGCTTTGGATCTGGGCCGAATCGAAAAGGCTCTCGGCTTTTTCGAACTCTTCGATGGCGATCGCGAGGGATTCGCAGTTGGGCTCGTGAAAGAAGACGCCGGTGGGCCCACCGGTCCAGGCCGAGGGCGCGATGGCGGAATCGAGGGGGGGCATGTCGTCGTGGGACGCTCGATCGGAGACCAGCGGCCGCACCGTGTCCCGTGCGCCGCCCTCGCCGAACGCGATGACCGGTCGTCCCGCGGCCTGGGCCTCGACCGCGACCAGGCCGAAATCTTCGCGTTGTGGATGGATCAGGGCGAGCGCATGGCGATAGAGATCCGCCAGAACGGCGTCTTCGACGCGGCCGACGAACTCGATATTCGGCGTGGCGCGACGTTCCAATGCGGCGCGGCCGGGTCCATCTCCGACGACGATGAGCCGACGCTTCATGCGGCGAAAGGTTTCGACGACGAGCGAATCTCGCTTGTAGGGGACGAAGCCCGCGACGTGCAGATAGTAGTCTTTGGACGGGTTCTCACTGGGTTCGATCCAGCTCTGGTCGACCGGGGGCGGAACGACGTTGGCCTGGCGTCCGTAGTGTCGCCAAATGCGATCCGCAACGTCGGTCGAGATCGCGACGAAGCGGTTGACCGAACGGGGACCGCTCGTTCTCACGTCGAAGCGCTGCAAGGCACGAACGGCGGGGGTGGCGGCCCATCGCGCCAGCCCGCGGCCGAGGTAGGCGTCGATCTGATCCCAGACATAACGCATGGGTGTGAAGCAATAGTCGAGATGGGGGACGTCTGCGGGAACGCGAATACTTTTCGCGACGGCGTGACTGGTCGAAAGGACGAGGTCGTAGCCGTGAAAATCGAAGCGGCTGATCGCCCAGGGGAAGAGCAGCAGGAGTTTCCGGTAGTGCTGGGCGGTGTAGGGCAGGCGGTCCAGAACGCTGGTGATGATCCTGCGGTCCTCGATCTCGGGGGTCACGCTTCCGGGTGTATGGAAGAGCGTGAAGAGGTCGGCGTCGGGAAAGCGCTGGGCGAGATGATGCAAAACGCGCTCTCCGCCGCGATAGCCAGTCAGCCAGTCGTGTACGAGCGCGATTCTCAAGGCACTCATGCTAGCAGCCTCGAAACTCCCTGTGGATTTGCGGGTGGGGAGTCGAGGAGGGCGCCGAATCGCGCCGAATCGCGCCGAAAATCAGGCGGAGGTCGGGGGAGATTTCGTACTGGGGCCGGAGAGCGTCAAAGCGAGCGCTTCATCGATCGTGTCGACCAGATGGATTCCCAGGCGATTGCGCACTTCTTCGGGGACCTCGGCCAGATCCTTTTCGTTTCGTTTCGGGATGACGACCGTTTCGATCCCGGCTCGGCTGGCCGCCAGCAGCTTGCCCTTGATCCCGCCGACCGGCAGCACGCGTCCGCGCAAGGAAATCTCGCCGGTCATCGCCAATTTATTGCTGGCCTTGCGTTCGGAGAGCAGGGAAACGAGTGCGGTGACCATTGCGATGCCCGCGGAAGGGCCGTCCTTCGGCACCGCCCCGGCGGGCACATGCAGGTGGATCTCGCGAGGTCCCATCGCTTTATCGCTCAGGCCGAGTTCCTTTGCGTGGGAGCGAACCCAAGACAGGGCGGCCTCCGCGGACTCGCGCATGACATCGCCGAGTTGGCCCGTCAGTTTGAGCCGAATGCCCTTCCCGCCGAGGCTGCCTGCAGCCTCGATGAAGAGGATATCCCCTCCGTGCGCGGTCACTGCGAGGCCCACTGCGACGCCCGGAATCTGTGTGTCTTCGGCGATTTCGGAGAGGTGCGGCGGCGCGCCGAGTGATTCGGAAACGAATTCCGTATCGATATCAATCACGGCATCTCGATCCTCGGAGATTCGCCGAGCACATTTTCGCATCAGGCTGGCGATGCTGCGTTCGAGGTTTCGCACGCCCGCTTCGCGTGTGTATTCCAGAACGACTTTCTCGAGCGCATCCTCTTGCACGCGAACCTGTTCTGCGACGAGGCCGTGGGCTTCGAGTTGTCTCGGGACGAGAAACTTCTGCGCGATGACGAGCTTCTCGCGCTCCGTGTAGCCCGCGAGTTCGATCACTTCCATGCGATCGAGCAGAGCGGGCGGGATCGTCGAAAGGGTGTTTGCGGTCGCGATGAAGAGCACGCGGGACAGGTCGTAGGGCGCTTCGATGTAGTGATCGGAGAAGCTGTGGTTCTGTTCCGGATCCAAGACTTCCAGCAGCGCGGAGGAGGGGTCACCACGATAGTCGGTGCCGACCTTGTCGATCTCGTCGAGCAGGAAGACCGGATTGGTGGAGCCAGCGCGTTTCAGACTTTGCAGGATGCGACCCGGCATCGATCCGACGTAGGTCCGACGATGTCCGCGAATCTCGGCTTCGTCCCGTACGCCGCCGAGCGAGGCGCGCGTGAATTTGCGTCCCATGCAGCGCGCGATCGAGCGACCGAGAGAGGTCTTGCCGACACCGGGTGGACCGACGAAGCAGAGAATGGGGGCCTGGGCATCCGGTGCCAATTTGCGAACGGCCAGAAATTCCAGGATTCGATCTTTGACCTGGGCGAGGCCGTGATGGTCCTCGTCGAGGATCTTGCGCGCTTCTTTCAGGTCGAGGTGATCCTCGGTGCTCTTGTTCCACGGAAGGTCGAGCAACCAGTCGAGATAGGTCCGGATCAGATGTCGATCGGGTGCGTGGGCGGGCAGCGAGGCGAGTCTACGGAGTTCGCGGTTCGCGAGCGTTTCGGCTTCTTCGGGGAGATCCATGGCGTCGAGCTTTTCACGCAGCTCGTCGACTTCGCGAGATCCGGCGTCGGTTTCCCCGATCTCATCCTGAATCTCACGCATGTGTCGTCTCAACATCCGTTCGCGGCGTCTGGGATCGGTTTCCCCCCCCGCCTCGTCGGTGAGCGCGCGCTGGGTTTCGGCGATCGTCACCTCTTTCTCGAGATGGCTCTCGACCAGCGCCAAACGTTTCTCCGCATTCGGTTCGCCCAGCAATTCGATTTTCTGTCGATGGTTGAGAGCGATATTCGAGGCGATGAGATCCGCAAGAATGCCGGGCGTCGGGATTCCCTGGATGAATGCCTTCCATTCATTGGGCATGTCCTCACGCAACTCGATGATGCGCTGTGCCAATCTGACGACACGACGCCATGCGTCGTCGATTTCAGGCGACTCGCCGCCGGATTCGAGCATCGGCTGGATCTGGACACGAAGGTTGGGTTCCGACGCGACGGTTCGGCTGACGACCGCCCGCGCCAGGCCGACGACGAGGGCCTGTTTGCCCTCCCGTCTGGCATCGATGATGCGCAGGACACGCACGATGGTGCCGACCTGATAGAGGTCCTCGGGGCTCGGATTCTCGGTGAGCGGGTCGCGTTGGGAGAGGACGAGCAGGTACCCGTCCTGACCCGCCTCATCGAGCGCGGCCAGGGAGCGCGGCCGCCCGATCGCGAACGGCATGGTGACGCCGGGAAAGATCACGACGTCGCGGACCGGCAGCACCGGCAAGAGGGCCGGGACCTCGATGTAGTCGGCACCGGGCACGGCGATCGTGATCGTGGCCAGATCCTTATTCGATTTCACACTGGATCCTTGGTCGTGTTCGTCTTCAGACACTGGGTTTCCTGTCCGCCGTCGCCAGGATCAGCGCTCGCTCGAGGACGGGTTGGAGTTGCGATTTTCGATTCGCCGAACGTAATCGCCAAGCGGAGGGGGTCAAGCGCCGGTGGTCAAGCGCCGGAGGGAATTCGGAGCCGATCCGATCGAGGCTGTCCGGGCCATTCCCGGAATTCGCTAACCATTTAAAATCATTGCGGAAAACAGGATTATCGGGCTCGCAGGGGAACCGGCTAGACTTCCGCCATGCTGACAAGACGGCCTTTCGGGGCCACCGGATTCGAGAGTTCGTGTGTGCTCTTTGGCGCCGCCGCTTTGGGGGCGATGAAGCCGGCCCGTGTCGAGGCGACCCTGGCGCTGCTTGAGCGCGAGGGAGTCAATCATATCGATACCGCGGCCGGGTACGGGGATTCCGAACTGAATCTGGCGGGTTGGTTGACGGGACATCGTCGCGACATCTTTCTCGCCACCAAGACGGCGGAACGCGGCGGGAGCCAGGCCCGCGCTGGCCTCGAGAAATCGCTGACGCGGCTGGGCGTCGATCATGTCGATCTGATTCAGCTTCACAACCTCGTCGACGAGGAGGGCTGGCGGATCGCGATGGGTCCCGGCGGTGCGGTGGAGGCGCTCGTGCAGGCGCGGGATGAGGGCCTCGTGCGATTCATCGGCGTGACGGGCCATGGAACCTTCGCGCCTTCGATGCATCAGCGCAGCCTCGAAGAGTTCGAATTCGCATCGGTCCTTTGTCCATACAATTTTTCGATGATGGCCAATCCCGAATACGCGGCCGATTTCGAGTCGCTCGCGACGCTGTGCCGGAAACGAAACGTCGCCCTCCAAACGATCAAGGCGCTCGCTCGCCGTCGTTGGCAGGCCACGGAGGGTCCCAAATTTAGTTGGTATGAGCCGCTGACGGACGCCGACGCCATTCGGCGTGCGGTGCGCTGGGTCCTGTCTCGGGAGGATGTCTTCCTGAACAGCTCGAGCGACGCGCGGCTACTCGAGCCGACACTGATGGCGGCCCAGGAAAGCCTCGAGAGCCCGACGGATCAGGCGATGCAAACGGACAGCGATTCCTTCGCCATCGAGCCGCTCTTCGAACGCGGCTTGAGCGATGTGATCTAGCAGGTTGACCCAAGACTCGTCGCGACGCCCGTTCGCGGATGAATCGCCGGCGGGCGAGGGCGGCGGGCCCTGCCGTTAGTCGACATTCGAGTCCTCGGGCCACTCCGGCCAATCCTTCGATACGCGCAGCGCCCATTTGGGTGTACGACCTTCGACGTGCGCCATCGGTCCTTCGATGGCGTCGGCCCGCGGCATGATGTGTTTGTGCAATTCGGTTTCTCTGTGAAGAACCTCTTCTGCACTCAACTCGAAAGACTCCCATAACAGGCGTTTCGAAAGCGCGACGGAAAGCGGTGCCGCGTAGATCGCCGAGTCTCGCGCGAGTTCGATTGCCGTAGCCAGGACCTCGCTTGCGGGCAGGATCTGATTGGCCACGCCGAGACGATCGAGTTCTTCGCCTTGAAAGGTTCGGCCCGTCAGCATGATTTCGGCGGCCCGGGCCAGTCCGATCGAGCGCACCAACGTCCAATGGGAATAGGCATCGCCCAGGACTCCTCGACGCACCTGGACGATTCCGTAGCGGCCCTCTCGAGCGAAGATCCGAATGTCGCATTGCATCGCCAGACTCATCCCGAGGCCGATCGCATGTCCGTTGATCGCCCCCACGACGAGCTTGCGAATCTTGAAGGCCGGGAACTCAACACCCGCCGCGCTGAAGTTCTCGAACCCACCCGAGCCGGAGAGGTCGAAGGTCTTGGCGGCATCACTCATGTCGGCGCCTGCGCAGAAAGCGCGACCCGCGCCCGTCACGACGACGGCGCGAACGGCGTCATCCTCGTCGCATCGACGATAGTAGTTACCGAGTCGCTCGAGCAGATCGCCCGAACACGCATTCATCTTGTCCGGCCGATTCAGCGTGATCAGAGCGACCCCATCCGGGTCGAGATCGAAGAGCACAGAGGGGGCTGACATCGCGTGAGGATCTCCGGATCGAGTGTGGATCGAATTCGTCCGCGCGGGATTCGGAAGGCGGTCGTCGATCGGAACCCGCTAGACTCTTTGCGTTTCTCCGAAGTGTTCTGTAGCGGCTGTCGCACTTGGATCGGCTGTAGCGCCTAGATCGGCTAGATCGCCTGCAGCGCATCGACCCGTGTTGGTGCCCGGGACTGGAGTCGAACCAGCACGTCCTTGCGAACACTGGATTCTGAGTCCAGCGCGTCTACCAATTCCGCCACCCGGGCAGCGCGCCGCAGGGTACGGTGGCTGCGAGATCGCGTCAAATCCAGTTTCGCAAGGGTTTTCAATCGAGTCGAGGTGATGTTTGGCGAAGCGAACGGGGCCCGGGCGCGGGCGAAAGGGTCGAAGCGGTGGAGCCCGATCGGGTCCAACGCGAGCGCGCCGCAAAGGAAAACATGCACGGCTTCGCGTCGAGCATGGGGCGATCAAAGGCTCGGCTCTTCGCAAGGCGCCGCGAGCGAAAAATGCTCTGGCGGGCTCGGGCCGCGAGGCGATCGTGCGCGAGATTCGCCCGCCGGCCGTCGAAGGCCAGACACTTGTCGTGGAGGATCGCGGCGGAGAGCGTTGGCGAGTCGGCTGTCTGGGTGAACCGGTGGAAGTGGGGGCGCGGATTCTCTTCTTGCCACTGCCGCCTGAAGGCGCGCAACTCGGCGAGATGGTGCGGCTGCTCGAGGCCCCACGACGGGAATGGGTTTGTACGCTTCGTCGCGGTGCGAGCGGATGGACGCTGACACTCTTTGGTGACACGGAGTCGCAGACGCTTCGCTTGAACAAAGAGAACGCGAAGGGCGCCGAGGACGGAAGCCGGGTGGTGGTCGTTGCGGATGGATCGGTCGGCCGGTCGGGCCGAAAACCCCGGCTGTCCCCGGCGAAGGCTTCGAGAGGCCGCCCCGGTTCCGCGCGAGGACATGCGGCGACAATTTCCGTACGCGTGGTCGAGGTGTTGGGCAAGCCGCTCGATCCCGAATCGGATCATCGCGCCCTGGTCTGGAAGCATCGCCTCACGACACGATTCAGTCGCCGAGTTCGCCTCGAAGTCCAGGACATCTCCGGACTCCTGTCGAAGTCGGAACTTGCCAGGCGAGTCGACCTCCGCCACCTGCCCTTCGTGACGATCGATCCAGCGAGCGCTCGCGACCACGACGACGCGGTTTTCGCAGAGAGGCGTGTCCAAAGCCCGCTGGCGATCGTCGACCAGGCGGGCAAGCGACGTCCGAGCGAGTCGGGTGCCTCGGCGGCGACATGGAGCCATCGCGTGTGGATCGCCATCGCGGATGTCAGCCATTTCGTGACAGAGAAGGGTTGGATCGATGCGGAGGCGCGTCGTCGTGGGAATAGCTTCTATTTTCCGGATCGCGCGATCCCGATGCTTCCAGAAAGGCTGTCGAGCGATCTCTGTTCGCTGCATCCCGAAGTCGACCGCTTGGCGATGGTGGTCGAACTCCGTCTCACGGGGGACGGCCGGGTCGCGGATGCGCTCTTCCATGAGGCGGTCGTGCGAAGTCGCGTCGGACTTTCCTACGAGGATGCCGCTCGATGGCTGTCTTCGGAGCCGGCAGAAATCCCAGCCGAAGCCTCGGAATGGGGCGCTTCTCTGCGTTGCCTCGATGAAATCGCCAGGGCCTTCTCGAAGGCCCGGCGCAAGGCCGGAGCGATCGACCTGGAACTCCCTGAGATCGAAATTCAGTTGGACGAAGCGGGTCGTGCAATCGACGCGAAGGTCCGCGAGCGTAACCGCGCCCATCGACTGATCGAGGAGGTCATGTTGGCGGCCAACCGAGCCGTGGCTCGGGCTCTCGATTCCGCGGCTTGCGAGACGATCCATCGAGTCCATCCGGCGCCGAGCGGTTCGAAGCTCGTGGCGCTCGCGGGTTTGCTCGAGCGTCTGGGCGTGGAGGTCCGAGGCGATCTCGCGGAGCCCGGCGTGCTGGCGAAGCTATTGGAGGAGGTGAAGGGCGGGCCCTTCGAGGAACGCATTCATATGGCCGCTTTGCGGTCGCTGAGCCAGGCGCGCTACGAGGCGGTCTCGCGCGGCCACTACGCGCTTCGATTCGAACACTACGTTCATTTCACTTCGCCGATTCGACGCTACGCGGATCTCGACGTCCATCGCGCGCTAAAAAAGCTGATCCGCGGAGAATCGACGCGCGAGTCGGGCGGGGAAAGAGCATCGAAATCGTCCGCGCGACTTGCGATCTGGTTGTCCGGACGCGAAAGAGTGGCGGTCGAAGTCGAACGCGACGCGGAGGCGATGGCGGCTTGCGCGATCATGAGCGGTCGCGAAGGGGAGCGATTCTGGGCGCGTGTCATGGCCGCGACGGAATATGGACTCTTCGTTCGACTCGAATCGCCGGCGGTCCGTGGTCTCGTCCCGATGCGAGCGCTCGACGGACATTGGATTCATGATCCGGACCAGGAGGCTCTGCTTGGCGAACGTTCCGGAACCCGCATCGGCCTGGGGGATCGCATCGCCGTTCGCCTGCTCGAAGTCGATGTGAATCGCGGTCGGATCGCATTCCGAATGGCGTCGAGCCCAGGCCGCTCTCGTGGCAGGCGCTAAGCGATTCGACCTCGGATTTCATGTGCCGAGTTTCCACGCTGGCGGCCCCGTGAGGTGTCGTGCATGCTTGAGGATCCCATGCGTCTATCGCGACAAGTACAATACGCCCTTTGCGGAATCTTCGATCTCGCCTACAACGGTTCGGGCGGTCCCGTTCGGGTCAGAAGTATCGGCGAGCGACAAAGAATTCCCCATCGCTTTCTCGAACAGATCTTCCAGCGCTTGCGCCGGGCCGATCTCGTGGTGGGAAAACGGGGGCCGGGTGGGGGGTACGTGCTGACTCGGTCCCCCGAGAAGATCAGCCTACGGGAGGTCGTCGAAGCCATCGACGGTCCTTTCGTGGGACGTGATTCGGAGGCGCGGGAGAGCTGGCCGGATTCCCGGCATCGGCCCGATTTCTTGTGGGACGAGCTGTCGGAGCGAATGGGCATGTTATTGTCCGAGATCGCGATCTCGGACGTCTGTCGCGAAGCCGCGCGACGATCCATCGTGCGTGAGTTGCCCGATGGTCTCGACTATCAGATCTAGCGGACGGGACGGAAGCCGTGTCAAAACGAATTGAACTTGATTTGAGTCTCGAGAGTCGCACGATTGCGAACGAGGTTCTTCATGAAATTTGTCGGCATGCGCTCGATGTGCTTCCGGAAGAATGTTGCGGTCTCGTCATTGGGAATCAGCGGGATCGATTCCTGCGTGCCATTCGCATCACGAATGTGATGACCAAGATGCACGTTGCGGATCACGAGGCCTTTCCGCGGGACGCGCGCCACGCCTACTACATGTCGGATACGGAATATCTTCAAGCCATCCGTGAGGCGGAGTCCCGAAGCGAATATGTGTCAGCGATCTACCACTCGCATTTCGGTCAGGGCTGCTATCTCTCGGAGGACGATCTGGCCTTCGCAGAACATCCTCTTTTCCCGTTCCCGAGCGCCGCCCAGCTCGTCGTATCAGTGCTCGGGGACCGAGTCCGAGAGGTGGGAATCTTCGAGCCGACGGAGGGTGCGGCGGAACGATTCATCGGCCGCCGTCTCGTCGCCGAGGTTTAGGAGCCGGCCCCAGGACTCGTTGCGACGCCCGTCCGCCGACGCATCATCGCGGGCCGCATAGCGAAACCTTGCGGGTGCTCGCCTTCGGCGCGATCCCGTTTGCATCTATCTCATTGGCGGGCTATCGACTGCGGCGCACGTCGTTCGCGGACGCTTTGGGTGTGCCCGTAGCCCCGGGGGCATATCGAATCCGCCACGACGTCGATCCCATTCAGATGCAGACAGATGCAGATGCCAGATGTTCGAGAGGACCCTAGACCGATGAGCCAAAAATTGCAGCAGGATCTCGTTCCCGTCCATGGCGGGCTCGCGACACTCGTGGACCGAAGCGTGCCCTTCAACCAGAAGGCGGCGTTTCTCACGGAAGCGGCCGATTTGCCATTGATCCGCGTTTCCACCGCCGATCTGTCGACGCTCTATCGGCTCGCGGATGGCACGCTTTCGCCGCTCGTCGGGCCGATGAAGAAGGAAGCCTTCGAACTCGCGCTCCGCGAGAAGGTCGTGCTGTCGGAGGGTGGGCGCTACGCCTGGACGATCCCGATCGCGTTGCCCCTGACGGATTCGGAAGCGGCGTCACTCGACGCCAAGAATTCCTGCGCCGTAGGAACGGAGTCGGGCGAGATCGTTGCCATCATCCAGGATCTCGAAGTCTTCGACTGGGACAAGGCCGCCTATCTGAAGGCGATCTACGGCACCGAGCGCGTTGATCATCCGGGCGGTCGGATCGTCGACAATGACGAACGCTCCAAGCTGGTGGGCGGTTCGATTCGGGTGTTGCCCCAGCCGCAGAATCGGGAATACGGCGAGTTCATGCTCTCCCCGCAGAGGGTGCGTGGCTTCATTCGCGATCGGAAATGGGAACGCGCTCTGGCCTTTCAGACGCGAAATCCGCTGCACCGAGCGCACGAGTATGCCCTCGTCTACGGCGTCGAAAAATTGACCGCCGAGGGCCATTTCGCCGGTGCGGTATTGAATCCACTGATGGGCGAACTCAAGGGCGACGATGTCCCGGCCGCGATGCGGATGCGTTGCTATCGAAAACTCCTCAGCGAGCGAATGCTCGGTGAGGGTGACAAGGACGAGGCCCTCTGGAAGAAAGTCGGCTACGACATCTCGGACGTCTTTGGATTGATCGGCCTGGACATCAAGATGTTTTACGGCGGACCCTCGGAGGCGATCATGCACGGGATCTATCGCCAGAATTGTGGCTTCTCGGATATCGTGATCGGGCGAAAGCATGCCGACGCGCCCTTTGAGGATGGCAAGGCGATCTGGGGTGACTTCGACGCCCACGAAATCTTCGACAAACTTCCGGGCGAGCTTCGGATCCAGGCCTGCAAGGTCGGATTCGCTGCGTACTACGAGACGCTGGGCCGCGTGGATCTCACCGAACGACACCCGGATGAGAAGCCTTTCTCGATTTCGGGCTCGGACATTCGTGCCCAGTTGAAGGCCGGCGAACGTCCCGATTCACGCATTATGCGGCCCGAGACCTCGGACATCCTGATCGAAGCCTACAAATCCTGAGCGCCCGAAAACCGAAGGGCGCGAGTTGGAGCGGCGCGGGTCGGGCGGCGACTATCGGGTCCAGAAGCGGGGCTGCAAGAGCGCGAGGACGGCGAAGAACTCCAGTCGGCCGAGCCACATCAAGAAGATCATCACGATCTTCTGTCCAGAATTGAAAAAGGCAAAGTCGTTAGTCGGCCCGACCTGACCCAGGCCGGGTCCAATATTCGAGAGCGTGGCGATCGATGCCGTGCCCGCCGTGACGATGTCCACGTCTCCGATCGAAAGCGCCAAGGTGCCGGCGCCCCAGGCGGCGATCCACAGGAAGAAAAGCGCGACGACGCTCCGCACGGAATCCTCAGGTACGGAGATTCGGCCGAGGGCCACGGCGATCACCGAGTTCGGCCCATAGGTCAGTCGGACTTCTCGCATGGCCGCGCGCCACGCGATCACCGCGCGTGAGATCTTGAAACCACCTGCCGTGGAGCCCGCGCAGCCGCCGAGAACCATCAGGGTCACGAGCAAGGTGCGCGCCGGATCGGGCCATGCGTCGAAATCCACGGTCGCGAAACCCGTCGTGGTCAAGATCGACACGACCTGGAAGAGGGCGTCCGCCAGGAGTTGAAACGAGGCTCCGTTGCCATGCGCAAAAAGAGAGAGCGTGATGAGCACGGTCGCACCGGCGATGATCCAGAGATAGGTGCGAAATTCGGCATCGCGAAAGACGCGGATGTCACGGCGACGCGCGAGGCTGTAATAGAGTGCGAAGTTGACGCCGGCCGCGGCCATGAAGAAGGTGATCGTGAGCCGGACCAGCGGTGAAAAACGGCTGATACTGTCCGGGTGCGGCGAAAATCCGCCCGTCGAAACGGTCGAGAAGGTATGCGTCAAGGCCTCGAAGGCGTTGAGCCCGAGCGCCATGAGGACGACGAGTTCGGCAAGAGAGAGAACGAGGTAGACGCGGCCGAGTGCGATGGCGGTGTCTTGTACGCGGTCGTGGAAGACCTCCGCTTTCGGTCCGGGAACTTCCAGCTTGAAGAGGAAGCGTGCGCCCGGCCCGAGCTCTGAGAGCAGGGCAACGAACAACACGACGATTCCGATTCCGCCGAGCCATTGTGTAAAACTTCGCCAGAAGAGTATCGGGCGCCCGGCCGCCTCGATATCGCGAAGCACGGTCGCGCCGGTCGTCGTGAACCCGGAGGCCGATTCGAAGAGGGCATCGATCGGGTTCGGCAAAACATCCCCGACCCAATAGGGAATGGCCCCGGTGAGCGAGGCGAGAATCCATGCCCCCACGACGATGAGAACTCCGTCGCGCCGGAAGAGATCCCCGCTCTTATGTCCAAAGAAACGAAAGACCAGGCCGAGAGTCGCAGAGGTCGCGGAGGCGCAAAGGAATCCCAGTGCCGCGCGCGATTCGCCTCCTCCCAGACACCAGAGCAACGGAACGAGCTCAGCGGCGGCGAGCACCATGAGCAGCAGGCTCAGAATATGAAGTACGCGTCGAAGATTCATTCCCCTGCCATCCAGGTCGTTAGTCGTTCTCGACTCCGGGGAACACCAGGTTGGCGATGCCGGCCTCCTCGCGGCGGACGAAGAGGATGACCTCGTCGCCAATCTCGAGTTTGTAGTCCCCTTGCGGCACGGCTGCGCGGCCGTTTCGAAGCACTGCCGCGACGATCAACCCCTGTGGAATCTCGATTTCGGCGAGCCTCTGCCCAGCCGCGGCGCTCTGGGCCGCGATTCTGCGTTGCATGAACTGGGCCTCGCCTGTCTCGAAGGACAGGATGTGAGGCTCGTAGTCGTTGTCGATGTACGTTCGAATTCGCTCCGCGGCGATCGTTCTCGGCGAGATGACATCGACCAGCCCGACCTTGCGCCAAAGACTGGAGGTCTCGGTTTTTTGGACCAGCGCCGTAATCTTGGGCACGGCCAGTTCCTGGGCGAGCAAGCAGGCCATCAAATTCATCTCGTCGTGACCCGTCAGTGCAATGAAGGCGCGGGCGTCCGCGACACGCTCGGAGTTGAGGACCGAGATGTCGGTCGCATCCCCGTGAACGATGTCGTATTGGGGATAGCGCGCGGCGAGTTCTTCGGCCCGTGATCGACTGATCTCGATGATGCGAATATTCTTGACCGACTGTTCGAGACCCAGGGCGACCGCCTCGGCGGTCTC
>Ga0209988_10001310_pt1 | contig 16159 bp, 15 predicted proteins | sample N075metaG_FD_183115 | JGI IMG/M metagenome (GOLD analysis project Ga0209988, IMG submission 183115) | Deep subsurface microbial communities from Kermadec Trench to uncover new lineages of life (NeLLi) - N075 metaG (SPAdes) (version 2) | ecosystem: Environmental > Aquatic > Marine > Ocean trench... | reverse complement strand
TCGAGGTCCAGTCCGGCACCTATCTGGGCGAGGACGACATCGTACGCTACGAGGACGTCTACGCGCGCGGGTAAATGGCCGGCGGGCCTGTTCCAGCCCGCCCCCAGCCATCCCATTGACGCTCCCGCCCGCCGTTCACCGCTACCGGACCCATGACCCAGCCAGCCACCTCCACCCCCGCGCAACACCGTCCCGCCCTGCTCTGGCTGGTGCTCATCGTCGTCGGCATCGGCTGGGGCGTCACCGGGCCGTTCTCGAAACTCGCGGTCTCGACCGGCAATCATCCCATCGGAGTGACCTTCTGGAACACCGTGATCGGCACCGTGGTGCTGACCACGGTACTGCTGCTGAGCGGCCGGCGCCTGCCGCTCGACCGGCGGCATCTGGTCTTCTTCCTGATTTGCGGCCTGCTCGGCACGGCGCTGCCCAACAGCCTGTCCTACACCGCCTATCAGCACCTGCCGATCGGCGTCATGTCGATCATCATCGCCCTGGTGCCGATGGCGACCCTGCTGCTGGCGCTGCCGCTGGGCATCGAGCGGCGCGACCCCCGCCGCCTGGCCGGGCTCGGCCTCGGCACCATCGCGGTAGCACTGATCGTGCTGCCGGAGGCCAGCCTGCCTGATCCCGGCCAGGCCGCCTGGGTGGCACTCCCCGTCATCGTCTCGCTGGCCTATGCGGCCGAGAACATCTACATCGCCGCCGCCCGGCCAGCGGGCGTCGATGCGATGACCATCCTGTGCGGGTTGTTCTGGGGCGCGCTGATCCTGCTCGCTCCGGCGGTCGTGGCCGCCGATGCCTGGATCGACATCACCCGCCTCGGCCCGCCCGAACTGGCAATCTTTGTCATCTCGACCCTGCACATGGGCGCCTATTTCGGCTTCATCTGGCTGATTGGCCAGGCCGGCCCGGTGTTCGCCTCCCAGGTCGCCTATGTCGTCACCGGCTCCGGCGTGATCCTCGGCATGATCGTCTACGCCGAGCGCCACTCCCCCTGGATCTGGGCCGCCCTGGCGCTGATGTTCGCAGGCCTGGCGCTGGTCAAGCCGAAGCGGTGAGGGTGGCGCGGGGGCCTTGCACGCCCGTAGGGTGCGCATTCTGCGCACCATTCCGCCGCCCAACCCTCTCGAGCGGCGCGCAAATTGCGCACCCTATGGGGCGGCGGCCCGTTTGACCGCCGTGGTCACATAATTCACCGACAGGTCGCGCTCCGAGATGCGCCACTCCCAGGCCAGCGGGTTGAACACGAAGCCCTTGGCGTCGACCGGCTCCAGCCCGGCGCGGCTTAGCATCGCCTTCAACTCGTCCGGCGTGATGAACTTGGCCCAGTCGTGGGTGCCGCGCGGCAGCCAGCGCATCACCTGCTCGGCGCCGACGATGGCCACCAGCCAGCTTTTCGGGTTGCGGTTGAGGGTCGAGGTCACCATCAGCCCGCCGGGCCGGACCAGCGCCGCGCAGGCGTCGAGGAAGGCCTGCGGGTCGGGCACATGCTCGACCACCTCCATGTTCAGCACCGCGTCGAAGCTCTCGCCGGCCTCGGCCATGGCCTCCGCCGTGGTCACCCGGTAGTCGATCTCCAGCCCCATCTGCTCGGCGTGCAGCCGGGCGACCGGGATGTTGCGCGCCGCCGCGTCGGCGCCCACCACCTCGGCCCCCAGCCGCGCCATCGGTTCCGAAAGCAGCCCGCCGCCGCAGCCGATGTCGAGAATCCGCAGCCCTTCGAACGGCGCCAGGCTTTTCGGGTCGCGCCCGTGCTGGGCGGCGATCTGCGCCACCGCATAGCCCAGCCGGCACGGGGTCATCATGTGCAGCGGCTTGAACTTGCCGTCCGGATCCCACCATTCCCCGGCCATCGCCTCGAACTTGGCGATTTCGGCCTGATCGACCCCCGCGGTTGGTGGCATCTGACTGACTCCCGGCGCGCAGCCCGCTTGAAAGCGCGGGCCACCATGACATAGTGCAAGGACGCGGCTGGCGCCATGCCGCCCGCACCCGAAACCCGGACCCGGAGACACAAGCCCCGTGCTGCAAGGACCCGACCCCAAGGCCGCGCCCAAACTCTATCCCGCGATCGAGCCCTTCAAGCGCTTCTGCCTGCCCGTCGGCGACGGCCACGAGCTCCATGTCGAGCTCTGCGGCACGCCCGGCGCCAGCCCCGTGGTGGTGCTGCATGGCGGGCCGGGAGCCGGGATCAGCCCGTTCATGCGGCGCTTCTTCGACCCCGCCCGCTACATGATCGTGCTGTTCGACCAGCGCGGCACCGGGCGCTCGCGCCCGCGCGGCGGGCTGGAGGCGAATACCACCTGGCACCTGGTCGAGGATATCGAGCGCATCCGCGAGCATCTACGGCTAGACCGCTGGCAGCTTTTCGGCGGCTCCTGGGGCTCGACCCTGGCGCTGCTCTACGCCCAGATGCACCCGAAGCGGGTCGCGTCGCTGGTGCTGCGCGGCCTGTTCACCATGACCCGGGCCGAGCTCGACTGGTTCTACGGCGGCGGGGCGGCGCGCTTCTTCCCCGAGGAATGGGCCGATTTCACCGCCCCGATCCCGCCCGACGAACGGGGCGACCTGATCGGCGCCTATTACCGCCGCCTGAGCAATGGCGACGAGGCCGAACAGGCCCGCCTCGCCCGCCCCTGGGTGCGCTGGGAGACCGCCACGGCGGCGCTGCGCCCCAACAGCGGCGGTTTCATCGACGCCGCCTACGCCCGCGCCTTCGCCCGCATCGAGAGCCATTATTTCGCCCATCGCGGCTGGCTCGAGGAGGACGGCCAGATCCTGCGCGACATGCCCCGCATCGCCACCATCCCCGGCGTCATCGTGCAGGGCCGCTACGACATGATCTGCCCCCCCGACACCGCGCTCCGCCTGGTGCAGGCCTGGCCCGCGGGGGTGCTGAAGCTGGTCGACAACGCCGGCCACGCCCTGTCCGAGCCCGGCATCGCCGCCGAACTGATCCGCGCCACCGACCGGCTGGCGGAACTCTCCTGAGCCGGCGGCGCGCCTCAGCGCAATTTCGAGCCGAATGGATTCATTTGGCGACTCGGAAATTGCGCCAAAACAAAGGAATGGAGCCTCCGGCCTGATACCATCAGGTCGGATAAGGCTCTAGCGCAACCCGTCGAGCGTCAACGAGCGGGCAGAGGCGCGATAGGCGTGGTCGCGGGCGCGGTCCCAACGCGGCAGGTTGAGCGCCTCCTCGATATCGGCCCGGCGCAGCCCGGCGTCCTCGATAAGGCGGTCGTCCTTCTGCAGCAGCGCGCGGAGCTGGGAGCGGTGGCGGCGCTCCTCCATCCAGCGGCGCGCGGCGGTGGTCAGCAGCGTTAGCATCGGGGGTCTCCTTTGCTGGCGTCGCCCGGTCGGGCGCTTCCGAGGCTAAATTTGGGCGTCGCAAACGATTCAGTAAATCGAAATGATTTGACACCTTCGTTTAGCCGTGCTGAACATGCGCCGATGACCGGACTCAGCCCTCTCCCTGCCCCCGCCGCGACCCTTCACATCGACCTCCTGAAGACGTTGATGGCGATTGCCGAAACTGGCTCGGTCACCGCCGCCGCCGCCCGCGTGGCGCGCTCGCCCGGTGCCGTCTCGATGCAGATCAAGAGGCTCGAGGAGACCATCGGGCGCACCCTGTTCGAGCGTTCGCGCCAGGGCATGGAGATCAATGCCGACGGCGAGCGCCTGCTCGCCTATGCCCGGCGCATGGTCGATCTCCATCGTGAGGCGCTCGACGCCTTCCGGGCGCCGGAACTCTCCGGCGAGGTCCGGATCGGCGTATCCGACCTGGGCAGCCTGCGCCTCTCCGAGGTGCTGGCCGCCTTCGCCCGCTCGTATCCGCGCGTCACCGTCGACGTCGTCATGGGGCCGAGCGCGGTGCTCGGCCCGAAGCTCGAGCACGGCAGGCTCGACCTCGCGGTGCTGACCCCGGGCTCTACCGTGCCATGGCGCAGGCGCGACAAGGTGCTGCACGACGAGCCCTTGGTCTGGGTCGGCCGCGACGGCGGCCGCGGGTTCCGCGAGCGGCCGCTGCCGCTGGCGCTCGCGGCGTTCGGCTGCCCGTGGCGGCGCGCGGCGCTCGAGGCGCTGGAGCGCGCCGGCATCCCCTACCGCGTCGCCTACACCTCGGAGTTCTCCGAGGCGCAGAAGGCGGCGATCCACGCCGATCTCGCCATCGCACCCCTGCCGCGCAGCGTCGTCGGCTCCGGGCTGATGCAGCTCCGCGCCCCGGAGGGGCTGCCGGAAATCGGCATCTGGCGCATCGCGCTCCGGCTCGGCGCCGACCCCTCCGCGGCGACCCTGGCGCTTGCCGACCGGGTTGCCGAGAGCTACGGCGCCACCTCTCGGGCACAGGGCGCGGCATGAGCCTGACCGGCCACATCGTCCTGATCACCGGGGCTGCCGGCACGTTGGGCCGGGCCACGGCTGAAGCCATCCGCGCGGCGGGCGGCACCGTGGTCGCCACCGACCTGCGCCCCGGCCCGAGGAAGTCTGGCGGCATCGACCTCGTCCACGACGTCACCGCCGAGGCGGACTGGGCCGCCGTGATCGCTGAGTGCGACACCCGCCACGGCCGCCTCGACGGGCTGGTCAACAATGCCGGCATCGTCCATGTCGGCTCGATCGAGGACACCTCGCTGGCCGACTGGAAGCGCGTCATGGCGGTCAACGCCGACAGCGTCTTCCTCGGCTGCAAGGCCGCCTGGCCGCTGCTGAAGCGCAGCCCGGCCCCCGCCATCGTCAACCTGTCGTCGGTCTCCGGCCTGGTCGGCGGCGCCAACGTGGCGGCCTACAATGCCTCGAAGGGCGCGGTGCGCCTGCTGACCAAGTCGGTGGCCCTGCACGGCGCCCGGCTCGACCCGCCGATCCGCTGCAACTCGGTCCACCCGGCGTTCGTCGAGGGCGCCATGGTCGACGATCTGGCCGCGGCCGCCCGCGATCCCGCCCGGGCACGCGCGAAGATGGCGGCCTCGATCCCGCTCCGCCGCTTTGCCCGGCCCGAGGAGATCGCCGCCAGCGTGGTCCACCTGCTGTCGCCGGCGGCCTCGTTCATCACCGGTTCCGAGATGGTGATCGACGGCGGGCTGGTGGCGGGTTGACCCTGCCCCCCCGGTCGGGCATTCCATCGCCGCCGGACAGGCGCCGCACCCGGCCCGACTCGAACCGGAGGACGCCATCATGCGAATTCTGCCCAGGCTGCTGCGCCGGGTGATCCACACCGGGTCGCTGACGCTGATCGGACCGGATGGAGCCTCCGAGACCTTTGGCGGCGCCACTCCCGGACCGTCGGTCACGATCCGGATCACCGACCCGGCGCTCGACGCCAAGCTCCTGCTCAACCCCGAACTGCGCTTCGCCGAGGCCTATATGGACGGCGGGCTCGAGGTCGCGCCGGAGGACCTGCGCGAACTGCTCCGCCTGTTCAAGCTGAACAAGAAGCAACTCAACCGCTCGCCGTCGCAGGCGATCGCCCGGCGCGCCGCCCGGGTGGTGAAGCGGATCATCCGCAACACCCCGTTCCGCGCCAGCCGCAACGCGCGGGCGCATTACGACATCGGCAACGACCTCTACCGGCTCTTCCTCGACGCCGACATGCAGTATTCCTGCGCCTACTTCCCCCAGGGCAACGAGACCCTGGAGCAGGCCCAACTCGCCAAGAAGCGCCACATCGCCGCCAAGTTGATGCTGCGGCCCGGCCAGCGCGTGCTCGACATCGGCTGCGGCTGGGGCGGCATGGCGCTGTATCTGGCCCAGATCGCCGATGTCGAAGTGCTCGGCATCACCCTGGCCGAGGAGCAGCTCGAGGTCGCCCGCGAGCGCGCCGAGGCGGCGGGGCTGGCCGGCCGGGTGCGCTTCGAGCTCCGCGACTACCGGGCGCTGGACGGGACCTTCGACCGCATCGTCTCGGTCGGCATGCTGGAACATGTCGGCGCGACCGGCCTCGGCACCTACTTCAACACGCTGCGCGACCGGCTGGCGCCGGATGGGGTGGCGCTGATCCATTCGATCATGCGCGCCAAAGCGTCCGGGGTGACCAGCCCCTTCACCGCCAAGTACATCTTCCCCGGCGGCTACATTCCGGCGCTCTCCGAGACCGTGGCCGCGGTCGAGCGGAGCCGCCTGTGGCTGCAGGACTGCGAGATCTGGCGCAAGCACTACGCCACTACCATCGAGCACTGGGCCCGGCGCTTCGCCGCCAACCGCGAGGCCGCGAAGGCGCTCTACGACGAGCGCTTCTGCCGCATGTGGGAGCTCTACCTCGCCGGCGCCGAGTCGTCGTTCCGGGACGGCCGCATGGCGGTCATGCAGCTCCAGCTCGGCCACGAGCGCGACGCGGTGCCGCTCGGCCGGGACTACATGGCGGAAGAGACCGGGCGGCTGATGGCGCGCGAGGCAGAGGTCGGGCTGGCCTGATCGGGCAGGGGGCTTGCAACAGCCCCGACTCGGGCGTATATGACCTCCAACATCGCGGCGGCCTCGCTGGACCAGCGAGACCCCCACCGGGTTTACGAGGCGGGCCGCGAAGCCCGCTTTTTGATTCGCAACCCGGAGGAAACGACCGCCGCATGACCGATCCCGTGCCCGACCTTGAGACCGATATGGTCGCCAAGGCCCCCATCGACCAGCGCCTGGCCGGCATTGTGACCCCGACCATCGAGGGCATGGGCTTCCGGCTGGTGCGGCTGCGCCTGATGGGCGGCAAGCGGATCACGTTGCAGATCATGGCCGAACGCGCCCCCGATACCGAAGGCGCCGGCACCATGGAGGTCGAGGACTGCGCCAGGCTTTCCCGCGCGGTCTCCGCCGCGCTCGACGTCGAGGACCCGATCGAGGGCGAATACCGCCTCGAGGTCTCGTCGCCGGGCATCGACCGGCCGCTGACCCGGCTCGACGACTTCGCCCGCTGGGAAGGCTACCAGGCCCGCCTCGAGACCGCCGAAATGATCGACGGCCGCAAGCGCTTCAAGGGCGTGCTGGCCGGGGTCGAGGGCACGCAAGTGCTGATCGAGATCGACGACCCCAAGATCGACGGCGCCATCGGGCTCGAATTCGACTGGTTGGCCGACGCCAGGCTGGTGCTGACCGACGAGCTGATCGCCGAGAGCCTGCGCGCCCGCAAACACGTCTTCGATGAGACCGAATTCGACGAAATCGAAACCGAAGCAGACCCCGATGGGGACATCGAAGCCCCCGTATTGCAGCCCGAAACGATGCCCGAAATCAAGAAGGACGCTTGACATGGTCAGTGCAAACAGACTGGAGCTGTTGCAGATCGCCGACGCGGTCGCCCGCGAGAAGCTGATCGAGCGCGAACTGGTGATCGAGGCGATGGAGGAAAGCCTCGGCAAGGCGGCGCGCTCGCGCTACGGCGCCGAATACGACATCCGCGCCTTCATCGACCGCACGACCGGCGAGATTGCCATGAGCCGGGCGCTGGAGGTGGTCGAGGAGGTCGAGAACCACTTCACCGAGATCCCGCTCGCCGAGGCCCGGCTGAAGAACCCGGCAGCCGAGGTCGGCGATTTCATCACCGAACCCCTGCCGGCGATGGATTTCGGCCGCATCGCCGCCCAGACCGCCAAGCAGGTGATCGTGCAGAAGGTCCGCGAGGCCGAGCGCGAGCGCCAGTACGAGGAGTTCAAGGACCGGGTCGGCGAGATCATCAACGGCATCGCCAAGCGGGTCGAATACGGCAACGTCATCGTCGATCTGGGCCGCGCCGAGGCGATCATCCGCCGCGACCAGCTGATCCCGCGCGAGACCTACCGGGTCGGCGACCGGGTGCGGGGCTATATCCGCGACGTGCGCTCCGAGACCCGCGGTCCGCAGATCTTCATGAGCCGCACCGCGCCCGAATTCATGGCCAAGCTGTTCGCCATGGAGGTGCCGGAGATCTATGACGGCATCATCGAGGTCAAGGCGGTGGCCCGCGACCCCGGCTCGCGGGCCAAGATCGGCGTGATCAGCTACGACAGCTCGATCGACCCGGTCGGCGCCTGCGTCGGCATGCGCGGCTCGCGGGTGCAGGCGGTGGTCAACGAGCTCCAGGGCGAGAAGATCGACATCATCCCGTGGAACGACGACGCCGCCACCTTCATCGTCAACGCGCTCCAGCCGGCGGAAGTGACCAAGGTGGTGATGGACGAGGACGCCCAGCGCATCGAGGTGGTGGTGCCGGACGAGCAGCTCTCCCAGGCCATCGGCCGGCGCGGCCAGAACGTGCGTCTGGCCTCGCAGCTCACCGGCTGGGACATCGACATCATGACCGAGGCCGAGGAATCGGAACGCCGCCAGACCGAGTTCAACGAACGCTCGGCGATGTTCATCGAGCACCTGAACGTCGACGAGATGGTCGCCCAGCTTCTGGTCTCAGAGGGCTTCACCTCGCTTGAAGAGGTCGCCTTTGTCGAGGCGGAGGAGCTCTCCACGATCGACGGCTTCGACGAGGACACCGCCGAGGAGTTGCAGGCCCGCGCCCGCGAAAGCCTGGAAGAGGCCAACCAGAAGGCGCTGGCCGAGGCCCGCGAGCTCGGCGCCGACGACAGCCTGGTCGACTTCGAGGGCCTGACGCCGCAGATGGTGCTGGCGCTGGCCAAGGACGGGGTCACCAGCCTCGACGAGTTCGCCCGCTGCGCCGACTGGGAGCTGGCCGGCGGCTACACCAGCATCGACGGCAAACGGGTCAAGGATGACGGGCTGCTGGAGTCCTTCGACATCAGCCTCGAAGAGGCCCAGTACCTGGTGATGAAGGCCCGCATCGAGGCCGGCATCGTCGATCCGGCGGACCTCGAGGTGGCCACGGAAGAGGGTGGAGAAAATGGTGGCGAAGAGGGCACGACAGAGGCTGCGGAAGGCGAAGAGGGCGAAGCAGGCCCCAAGGATGGCGCCGGCGGCGTGACCCTGGAGGAAGCCGGGCTGGCGTAAGCCCGCCCGGTAGCTTATGACCCGGGGCGGAGCGGCCAAGAACCGAGAGATGCCGGAGCGGCGCTGCATCGCCACCGGCGATAGCGGGGCGACCGGCCGGCTGATTCGTTTCGTGCTCGGCCCGGAGGCGGTTGTGGTGCCGGATCTGGCGGCGAAGCTGCCCGGGCGCGGGGTCTGGCTGACGGCGGAGCGGGCCCTGGTCGAGCGGGCGGTGGCGAAAAAACTGTTTTCGCGCGCCTTCAAGGCCCAGGCGACGGCACCCGCCGATCTGGCCGACCGGCTGGAGGCGCTGCTGGCGCAACGGCTGATCGATGTGATCGGCCTGGCCCGCAAGGCCGGCCAGGCGGTGACCGGGTTCGAGAAGGTTCGCGCCCGGCTGAAAGAGGGCGCCGCCGGCGTGCTGGTCCAGGCCAGCGACGGCGCCGCGGACGGAAAGGCCAAGCTCGCCCGGATGGCGGGCGGGGTACCCGGCGAGGTTCGGGTAATCGAAGTGCTGAACTCGACCGAATTGGGTTTGGCTTTTGGCCGCGATTTTGCGATACATGCCGCGCTCGACCGGGGTGGCTTCGCGGATCGTGTGATCGGAGAGGCGGCGCGGCTCGGTGGGTTGCGTCCCGCCGGTCCGATGATTGGCCCGATGACAGATGAGGCGCGGCGGGTCGCCGCGCCGGTGAGCGACGAAAAGCAAGGGGAGCCGGCAACGGTCCCCAGACAAGGTGATCGATGAGCGATACGGACAGCGGCGACAACAAGATCGGCGGACGCGGCTTTGGCGGGCGCGGGGCGGGCGGCGGACGAAGCTCGGTGCGCCAGAGCTTCAGCCATGGGCGCTCCAAGGCGGTGGTCGTCGAGACCAAGCGCAAGCGGTTTCTGACCCCGCACGACGGCGCGGCGAAGACGACCCCTGCCGCCGTGGCCGCCGCGGCCGCGACGCTGACGGCGAAGCCGAAGCCACAGGGCGCCGCGCCCGAGCGGGCCGAGCGGCCCGAACGGAAAGACGCCCCCAAGGGGCGCGGCGACCGCGGCGGAACCCTGCTGCGCACGCTCACCGACGAGCAATACGCGCGCCAGCTGGTCGCCCTCAAGCAAGCCAAGAAGGACGACGAGGTCCGCCGCAAGCGCGAGGCCGAGGAGGCCAAGCGCCGCTCCGAGCAGGAAGCCCAGCGCAAGATCGAGGAAGAGGCCAAGGCCGAGGCCGAGGAGCGCCAACGCCGCGAGGCCGAGGAAGCCGAGCAAAAGCAGCGCGAGGCCGAGGAAGCCGCGCGCGTAGCGGCCGAAGCGGCGGCCCGGACAGCGGCCCCGCAGCAGGCCCAGCCTGCCGCCGCCCCGGCCCCCGCCCCGGCCGCCCCCGGCCCGGCCGAACAGCGCGCCCCGTCGCGCACCCCGGCGCGCGCACCGGCCGCCGAGGAAGAAAAACCCCGGGGACCGGCCCGCGGACGCGGCGGCCCCGGCGCGCCGAAGAAGCCCGCGCCGTCGCGCGGCCGCGGCGACGAGAAGCGCCGCACCGGGCGCCTGACGATCTCGAAACTCGGCGACGAGGAAGGCGGGCGCCAGCGCTCGCTGGCCGCCATGCGCCGCCGTCAGGAGCGCGAGAAGCGCAAGCTGATGGGCGGCCCGGTGGAGCGCGAGAAGGTGGTGCGCGATGTCCGCGTACCCGACGCCATAACCGTGCAGGAGCTCGCCAACCGCATGGCCGAGCGCGTCGGCGACGTGATCAAGTCGCTGATGAGAATGGACGTCATGGCGACCCAGAACCAGTCGATCGACCCCGACATCGCCGAACTGGTGATCGAGGAGTTCGGCCACAAGATGGTCCGGGTCTCGGAATCGGATGTCGAGAACGTGCTCGAGACCGACGAGGACCGGCTCGAGGATCTGGCGCCCCGGGCGCCGATCGTCACCATCATGGGCCATGTCGATCACGGCAAGACCTCGCTGCTGGACGCGCTGCGCAAGACCAACGTGGTCGCCGGCGAGGCCGGCGGCATCACCCAGCATATCGGCGCCTACCAGATCACCACCGAGGGCGGCCACCGGATCACCTTCATCGACACCCCGGGCCACGCCGCCTTCACCTCGATGCGGGCGCGCGGCGCCAATGTCACGGATATCGTGGTCCTGGTGGTGGCGGCGGATGATTCGGTCATGCCCCAGACCGTCGAGGCGATCCACCACGCCAAGGCGGCAGGCGTGCCGATGATCGTGGCGATCAACAAGATCGACCGCCCCGGCGCCGACCCGCAGAAGGTGCGCACCGAGCTCCTGCAGCACGAGGTCCTGGTCGAGGAGATGTCGGGCGACGTGCTTGATATCGAATGCTCGGCGATCACCGGCGAGGGGCTAGACAAGCTGGTCGACGCCATCGTCCTGCAGTCGGAACTGCTGGAGCTGAAGGCGAACCCGGACCGCGCCGCAGAGGGCGCGGTGATCGAGGCCAAGCTCGATATCGGCCGGGGCCCGGTGGCGACCGTTCTGGTCCAGCGCGGCACCCTGAAGCTCGGCGACATCTTCGTCGTCGGCGAGCAGTGGGGCCGGGTCCGCGCCCTGGTCAACACCGAGGGCGAACGGGTCGAGGAAGCCGGGCCGTCGATTCCGATCGAGGTGCTGGGCCTTCAGGGCACGCCCCAGGCCGGCGACACGCTCAACGTGGTCGATGGCGAGGCCAAGGCCCGCGAGATCGCCGACTACCGCCATCGCAAGGCCCGCGAGCAGCAGGCGGCGCGAGGCACCCGCACGACCCTGGACCAGCTTCTGGCCCAGGCCGAGGCGGGCGGAGCGGTCAAGGAACTGCCGATCGTCGTCAAGGCCGACGTGCAGGGCTCGGTCGAGGCCATCGTCCAGGCGCTGGAGAAGATCGGCAACGAGGAGGTCAGCGTCCGCGTGCTGCACTCGGGCGTCGGCGCCATCACCGAATCGGACGTGACCCTGGCCGATGCCTCGAGTGCCCCGATCATCGGCTTCAACGTCCGCGCCAACACGCCGGCGCGCTTGGCGATGAACCAGAAGGGGGTCGAGATCCGCTACTACTCGATCATCTACGATCTGGTCGACGACGTGAAAAAGGCCGCCTCGGGCCTGCTCAGCCCGGAGATCAAGGAGCACTTCGTCGGCTACGCCCGGATCAAGGAAGTGTTCAAGGTCACCGGCATCGGCAAGGTCGCCGGCTGCGAGGTCACCGAAGGCGTCGCCCGGCGCGCCGCCGGCGTGCGCCTGCTGCGCGACAACGTGGTGATCCACGAGGGCAAGCTGAAGACCCTCAAGCGCTTCAAGGACGAGGTCAAGGAGGTCAACGCCGGGCAGGAATGCGGCATGGCCTTCGAGAACTACGACGACATCCGCGCCGAGGACGTCATCGAAATCTTCGAGCGCGAGGAAATCGAGCGCACGCTGTGAGGGGATGGTGTTTCGGGGCGGCTCCGCTCCGCTGCTCCACCGCTTTTTGACTAAGCGGGCTTGTGCTCGCGTTCCCAGGCGCGCCAGTCGATCAAGCCGTGATCCTTCACTGGCGCGCGCTGTGCGATCGGAACACAATCGCAGAACAGCACCGCATTTTGGCAGTCCCATCTGGCGTTTGGCACCAGAAGCCCGTCAAATTCCAGGAAATGCGCCACCTCGCCGATCTCCTGTGTCCGCGTATACTCGACCGAACGTTCATTGTAAGCCAGCCGGCCAAACTGGACGGGATCGGCACCGAGTTTAGTCAGCGCCGAGAGATCGAGGAGCTTGAGAGAGCGTTCCAGTCTAGCAGCCAACTCATGCGTCCTGTAGCGTACCCGAGAAGGGAAAACCGGCTGACCCCGAGCAAGATGAAAATACATCTCGGCGATAGCACCGTTTTGCTCCAGTGAGGTGTAGAGCACATCGAAAGTGCCGTCATCCCAGCGGCCACCGGAGGCACTGCACTGGCACGGATCGCGGTGTTCGCGAGCCACCCGCCAAACCGTGCCTTCAAACCGCTCTGGCGGGACCGCCTCGATAGCGTCGATCAATGCACTGTCGCGGCGCTTCAGAGACCGCCCCATGGCTCAGAGATACACGTCGTTGTCGAGGCGATCGAGCACCTTGAGGACTTCAAGCGTGCGATCATCGTGGATTAGGTCAATAGCCCGCTCGCCGTTCAACTGCGGATGCCGGGCGTAGAGCCAGATGCGGATTTCATCGGCGGTGTAATATTCCTGCAAGCGTCCTACGACGTAGTAGAGATCAGACAGGATCAGCTCATGGCGCGGTTGCGGCTTGATCTGGCCGGACTTCCAGCGCGAGACGGTCGCTTTCGAGACGTCGATGGCATTGGCGATATCGGTGCCCTTCAGCCCGCCTCCCGTCTGCAGTTCATCAAGATACCGGGGCACCGTCCCCTGGACCACACTCATCGCCTACCCTCCCCCTGGCTGATTTTGCTTGTACGCGCTGGCCCCACGGGCCGTACGCGCGGCGCGCCGATACGGACAAACTGCGCGAGCGGCGGCGCGCTCGCCGCTAACCGAGGAAACTGCAGAATCCCGGCCACGTCTCATACTCCGTATGCAGAGGTCGCATTTATGTTTCAGAGAAAAGAAATATGAAACTCTAATGCGAATGTCAACATTCGATTGTCGAGCGACTCCCTTGAAAAGTACGCGCTTCCCAACGCATACAACGGCTGGCCGTCACCCTCGTCATCCGGAACCGGCACGCGCGCCGCGCTGGTGGCCTGTCTCGACGCCGGGTGCCGGGTGCTGGAGTGACCCGGAGGGCTGGCCCGACGCGCTCCGGCAACTTCCGGATCGGGCCAACATCCGTAATCCACAAGGGCGGCATCGATGTCTGCTCTCGGGTGCCCTCCCGGCATATGTTCTTCCGCCCCCGCCATCACAGGCGCAGGTTACGTATTCGTTAAAATTTGGGAAATTCGTTTTTAATCAACGCATTGACCCCCTGCACAACTTGTGCACTCCCCGCTCCCGCCCGGCCGGGGCGTCAAGCCGGCGCTGGACACGACCGGGCCCCGGTGATAGAGCGCGGGCCTTCCCCTCCCGACGGCGAGACGAGATGCCCAGGAACAAGTTCGAACAGGGCCCCGGCCCAACCCAGCGCCAGCTCCGGGTCGGCGAGACCATCCGCCGGGCGCTGGCCGATGTCCTGGTGCGCGGTGAGTTGCATGAACCGGACCTCGACGGCGTCGCCATCACGGTGGGCGAGGTCCGCTGCTCGCCCGACCTCAAGATTGCCACCGCTTTCATCCTGCCACTCGGCGGGCGCGACGCCGAGCGCGTCCTCACGGCGCTCAACCGCGCCCGCGGCGAGTTGCGCCGTCAGGTCACCCGGGCGGTCAGCCTCAAGTTCTCGCCCGAGTTGCGTTTCAAGCTCGACGAGACCTTCGACCGTATGGACGATACCCGCCGGATGCTGGGCGACGACCGGGTCCGGCGCGACCTCGGCGAGGACTGAGCAATTTCGAGCCAAATGAATTCATTTGGCGACTCGGAAATTGCGTGAACACGAAGAGACAGAGCCTCCGGCCTGATTCCAGCAGGGCGGAAAACGCTCTCGGCGCGCGACGCCGACCGGCACGGGCGTACCCACTCAACCGGACAGCCTTGGGTCGAACCCCGTCCTATGCCGGGATCCTACCGCCCCAGCGCATCGATCTCCGCCGCCAGACCCGCGTCCAGCGCAATGCCCTCGGCCGAGATCCGGGCCCGCAGCGCCTGGCGCCGCCGCCCCGGCAGGCGAGCATCGGCCTCGCCCTCGATGGCCGCCGCAAGCTGGCCGATCCGCTCCACCGCCGCTGGATACATCGCCCCCGGGTCCAGCACCATCAGGAACTGCCCGGTCCCCGGCGGCGGCCCGTCGGCGGTGAAGAACGACGGCGCCTCGTAGGCATAATTCGCCCCGGTCACCCCGGCGGCGAGCAGCTCCACCATCAGCGCCAGCGCCGCGCCCTTGGCGTCCGCCATCGGCACCATGGTGCCGCGCAACGCCTGCGCCGGGTCGGTGGTCGGCTCGCCCTCGGCGTCCAGCGCCCAGCCCTCGGGGATCGGCTCGCCCTTCTGCCCGGCGGCCATGATCTTGCCCCGCGCCACTCGGCTCACCGAAAGGTCGATCACGATCGGTTCGGCCCCCGGCACCGGGGCGGCGAAGGCGATCGGGTTGGTGCCGAAAAGCGCCCGCACCCCGCCCCAGGGGGCGATGGCGCCCGGCGTGTTGACCAGCATCATCGCCACCAGACCCTGGCGCGCCAGTTCCTCGACGAACAGCCCGGTCACCCCGGCATGGTGCGAGCGCCGCACCCCGGCCACCGCGATCCCCTGCTCGCGCGCCATCCCCGGCAGCGCGTCCAGCGCCAGCGCCAGCGCCGGATAGGCGAAGCCATTGGCGGCGTCGACCGTCAGCACCCCCGGCCGGGTCCGCTCCGCCGTGGCCACCGCATGGCCATCGACCTTGCCCGACGCCGCCTGCGCGCCATAGGAGGGCACCCGGCGCAGCCCGTGCCCGCCCTGCCCGGTCAACTCGGCCCCGACCAGCGCATCGGCCACCAGCGCCGCGTTCCCGGCCGAGGTATTGCAGCGGACCAAGGTCTCGGCCACCAGCGCATGGGCCGTCTCGACGCTCAACAATTCGGTCATTCCAGCCCCTCCAGATGGGCGATCACCCGGTCGGCTATCATCGCGCCGACCCGGATGTTCGATTCCTCCGTCAACCCGGCGACATGCGGGGTCAGGATCAGGTTCTTCAGCCCCTCGAACCGCGCCCCTGCCGCCGCCGTCAGCGGCTCGGCCTCGAACACATCCAGCGCCGCGCCACCCAACTTCCCGGAACTTAACCCCTCGGCCAGCGCCGCCTCGTCCAGCACCCCGCCGCGCGCCGCGTTGACCAGCACCGCGCCCGGTTTCATCAGCGCGATCTGCGCCGCGCCGATCAGGTGCCGGGTGCCCGGGGTCAGCGGCACATGCAGGCTGACCGCGTCCGCCTGCATCAGAACTTCGTTCAAGGTCAATGACTTGGCCAACTCCCAAGCCGGGTCCTCCGCCGCCACGAAGGGATCATGAGCGACCACCTCCATGCCCAGCGCGGCGGCGCGCCGGGCGGTCTCGCGGCCGATCGAGCCGAAGCCGACCAGCCCCAGCACCTTCCCCGCCATCTCGCGCCCGATCAGCGCCTCGCGCGGCCAGCCGCCCGCCGCCACCGCCGCCGAGGCGCCATAGGCCCCGCGCAACAGCATCATCACGCAGGTGACCACGTATTCCGCCACCGA
>Ga0209988_10001309_pt1 | contig 16171 bp, 14 predicted proteins | sample N075metaG_FD_183115 | JGI IMG/M metagenome (GOLD analysis project Ga0209988, IMG submission 183115) | Deep subsurface microbial communities from Kermadec Trench to uncover new lineages of life (NeLLi) - N075 metaG (SPAdes) (version 2) | ecosystem: Environmental > Aquatic > Marine > Ocean trench... | reverse complement strand
ACGACAGGTCAGGAACAGATAGCCGGCGTCAAAGGCGTCCTGGGTGCGCAAATGACCGTGGCGACGGTCCCAGGCGCCGGTCTTGAGATCGTCCCGCAGCCGATCGAGGCCCTCCGTAACTTCCTCCGGCCGCGCCCGGGCGAAACCGGAGGTGTTGGCCCGCATGGTCGGATCGAGATAGAACTCGGGCCGGTTCCAGCCAGCGTACATGTTGTGGTCGGCGAAGTCGTGGGGCAGCGCAAAGGCCTCGACATCGCAGCGCCAGCCGGTTTCTCGCGCGATCGTCGCGGCAACTTCGTCGATGGCCGGAAACAGACCGAAATCCTTCTCGGGTAGGGCAGGAAAGTAGTCACCGAACCAGCTGGCCTCGCCGCGCCGGGGATCGAAGGTGAAGATCACCGCCGGGCCTGCCGGGCAGATACGGCCGAACTCCCGCACCGCGACGGCAAGCGAGGAGAAATGGTGCATCGCCAGGGTAACGACGAGGCCATCGACGGCGCCGTCCGCCAGCGGCAGGGCCTCCGCCACGCCCGGTCGCCAATCGACCCGGTCGTGCGCTGGCGCCTGGCCGCGCATTTCAGACGAGGGCTCCACCGCGATTACGGCAAAGCCGCGCTCGGCCAGGGCGTTGGCGTAGTTGCCGGTGCCCGCGCCGATGTCGGCCAGCAAAGCGCCCGGCGCCAGGTCCAGCAGGCGGACCAGGCTATCGACGATGCGCTGATCCGCCGCCCGGTGGGCGTTGTAGTCGTGGCCGATAACGTTGTAGAGCGCCATCTCTCCTCGCCGAAATTCCCCGGATGCCCCGTCATTCCGATTACGATGATACGTGAGCGCCCCTGATCGGGGAACCATGAACCGGCTTCCTGACCGACTTCCGGGCCGGGTCTTGGGTGTGTGGAAACGCGCGGCGAAATTTATCGAGGCCGGGGTTCGAGCCTCTTCGGCGTTTTTTAGCGGATGTTGATCGATCTTCCGGATTTTCGGCGTATCGGCGGTTGTGGCGGGCTTCGGTGCCCGGGGACGGCAATATGAGCCGAAGGTGGCGCGATTTCGGGCTGGATGGGCGCCTTACGCCCGGATCGCCGCGATGAGCGGGCGGCGGGGCGTCACCGATCGAGGCCGGGATACCAGGCGGGTTTGCGTTTCTCCAGGAAGCTTTGCAGCCCCTCTCCGGCCTCGTCGTCGAGGCGCTTGAGGCCGTGCGGGCGGGCCAGTTCGGCCAGCGCGTCGGCGTCAAGCTCGAGACCGGCGTATTTCAGCGCCGCCGCTTTGGATTCGGCCAGTGCGCCCGGTGGGCAGTGCAGCAGGGCGTCGAGGATCGGGGCGGCGGTCTGGTCCAGCGCGCCGGGGGCGCAGACCTCGTCGACCAGGCCGATCTCGAAAGCGCGCCTGGCGTCGAAACGCTCGCAGGTGAGCGAATAGCGGCGCAGCCGCCCGGGGCCGATGCGCGACAACAGTTGCGGCACGATGGGCAGCGCCGTCAGGCCCCAGCGGGCCTCGGCGATCGAGAATATCGCGGTCTCGTCGGCGATGACGATATCGCAAGCCGCCGCAATGCCGGTACCGCCGCCGAAACAGCCGCCGTGGACCAGCGCGACCACCGGTTTGGGCACCGTCATCAGGCCGTAGACCGCCTTGGTGGTGCGCAGGCTGACGGCGATGCTGTCTTGCTCGCTCAGCCCGCGCAGCGAATTGATCCAGGCCAGGTCGGCGCCGGCCTGGAAGTGGCGGCCCTCGCCCCGGATGACGATGACGCGCACAGCGTCGTCGGCGGCCAGCGCCGCCGCCCCTGCGGTCAGTTCGGCGATCATCTGGGCGTTGTAGGCGTTGTTCTTCTCGGGCCGGGCCAGCCAGACCGTGGCGATCCCGCGCGGGTCGGTCTCGACCCTGACCGTGGTTTCAGACATGCTCTCTCCCCATCACCGATCCGGCAGCCCGGAGCCTATGCTGGACCCCGGCCGAAATCCACTTGCCATTGCGGCCGAATATGCGGAGCGGTGAACTGGTTGTCGGGAAAGATCCGATGTCGAGCGGCCGGGGCGCCTTCGGGCGCGGCGGCGCTAAATTTTTTCCACCTGCCGGAAAGATGGGCGCGCCCGGCTGGATCGTGGTTGGGTCGTGGCCGTATCGCGGAACGATGTTCGCTGTTTTTGGCATACCACGGCGCGAATCCGCTTGCACTGCCGGACGTTCTGGTCAAACCTCCAGCGAGTGCCCGCACGGCGAAAGCCATAATCAACCGGCGCGCGAAAGCGCGGAAAAGGCCGGATGCGGGTTGGGAGGGGATCACGACGGGAGCGCGCAGCACATGGTGCTGACCGGGAAGCGGTGACGAAACTACTCGAAATCAGAGACCTCAAGACGCAGTTTTTCACGTCGGCCGGGGTCGTGCGTGCGGTCGACGGCATCACCTATGATGTAGCACCCGGCGAGACCGTCGCGGTGGTCGGCGAATCCGGCTGCGGCAAGTCGGTCAGCGCGATGTCGATCCTGCGGCTGATCCCGGACCCGCCGGGCCGGATCGTCAGTGGCTCGATCATGTTCGACGGCAAGGACCTGCTGGCGCTGAGCGAAGCCGAGATGCGCGATGTGCGCGGGCGCGACATCGGCATGATCTTCCAGGAGCCGATGACCTCGCTGAACCCGGTGCTGACGATCGAGCGCCAGATCACCGAGACCCTGGAGGAGCATCTCAACGTCTCCAGGGAGGCGGCGCGGGAGAAGGCGCTGGAGATGCTCAACCTGGTCGGCATCTCGGACCCGGAGCGGCGCCTGAAGCAGTACCCGCATCACCTGTCGGGCGGCATGCGCCAGCGGGTGATGATCGCCATGGCGCTGGCCTGCGGGCCGAAGCTGATCATCGCCGACGAGCCGACCACAGCGCTGGACGTGACCATCCAGGCCCAGATCCTGGAGCTGATGAAGGAGCTGACCCGCGATCTCGGGGTGGCGATGATCATCATCACCCACAATCTGGGCGTGGTGGCGCGGTATGCGGACCGGGTCAACGTGATGTACGCGGGCCGGATCATCGAGAGCGGTGACGCGGTGCAGATCTATCACAACCCCAAGCACCCCTACACCCTGGCGCTGCTGCGTTCGGTGCCGCGGATGGACCAGGCCCGGGGCCAGAAGCTGAGACCGATCGACGGGCAGCCGCCCGACCTGACCAAGCTGGATGAGGGCTGCGCCTTCCGGCCGCGCTGCGAGTTCGCCACCGAGCAATGCGCCCGCGCCGCGCCGGTGCTGGAAGAGACCGAGCCGGGTCATATCTCGGCCTGCTGGGAAAAGGCCCGGGTGGGCTTGACGGAGGCGGTCGGATGAACGAGGGCAGCGCAGCCATGGTGGCGGACGGCGGCGGTGACGCCCTGGTCCGGGTCCGTGACCTGAAGATGTACTTCCCGGTGACCGAGGGGGTGCTGATCTCGCGGGTCGTCGCCCACGTCAAGGCGGTCGACGGCATCAGCTTCGATATCCACAAGGGCGAGACCCTGGGGCTGGTCGGCGAATCCGGCTGCGGCAAGACCACCACCGGGCGCTGCATCCTGCAACTGGAGACGGCGACGGACGGGGAGATCTGGTTCGACGGGCAGGAGCTGAACAAGCTGTCCAAGGCCGAGATGCGCCCCCTGCGCCAGCGCATCCAGGTGATCTTCCAGGACCCCTACTCGTCGCTGAACCCGCGCATGAAGATCGGCCAGATCATCGCCGAGCCGATGATGGTGCATGGCATCATCACCGACCGCAACGAGCGCGACGCGCGGGTGCGGGAATTGCTGGAACTGTGCGGCCTGAACCCGAAGTTCGCCGACCGTTATCCGCACGAGATGTCGGGCGGGCAGCGCCAGCGGGTCGGCATCGCCCGCGCCCTGGCGGTGAAACCGGAATTCATCATCTGCGACGAGGCGGTCTCGGCGCTCGACGTGTCGATCCAGGCCCAGGTGATCAACCTGCTGGAGGACCTGCGCGACGAGTTCGGCCTGACCTACCTGTTCATCAGTCACGATCTGAGCGTGGTGCATCACCTGTGTCACCGGGTGGCGGTGATGTATCTGGGCCATATCGTCGAGCTGGCCGAGACCGAGGAGTTGTTCGGCAACCCGTTGCATCCCTACACCGTGGGGCTGCTGGAAGCGGTGCCGATTCCCGATCCGATCGTCGAGCGGAAGCGGGCGCATCAGGTGATCAAGGGCGAGATTCCGAGCCCGATCAACCCGCCCTCGGGCTGCGTGTTCCATCCGCGTTGCCCCAAGGCGGTTGATGGGTGCAAGATCAACATGCCGGAGTTTCGCGAAATCAAGCCAGGCCACTGGGTGGCCTGTACGGAGGTCTGAGTCAGTAAACCAAAACCCCGGGACAAGGGGAGACACGTGTTGGGGCCACGGAAACGAGTCCTCGTAGTCTACGGTGAGCAAACCAGGGAGGTACTGATGCAAACCAAATTCTGGAAATTCGCGCTGGGTGCGGTGGCCGCGGCCGCCTTTTCGACCAGTGCGGTCGCCCAAACCCCGAAATACGGCGGCACGCTGAATATCGTCGTCGGTTCGAAGATCCCGTCCTATGACGGCCATATCGAGTCGACCTTCGGCATGATCCACCCGATCGCGCCGTTCTACAGCCTGCTGATCCGGGTCAACCCGGCCAATCCAAGCGATCCTACCGACTTCGAGTGCGACGTTTGCGACGGCGATGTGCCGGCAGGCACCGACGGCGGCACCACATTCACCTTCAATATCCGCAAGGACATCAAGTTCCACGACGGCACGCCGCTTACCGCGCAGGACGTCCTGGCGACCTACAACAAGATCATCTTCCCGCCGGAAGGCATCCCGTCCTCGCGCAAGGCCTTCTACATGATGGTCGACACGATCACGGCGCCTGACGACTACACCGTCGTCTTCAAGCTGAAGTTCCCGTCGGGCGCTTTCATGCCGGCGATGGCGTCGCCGTTCAACTTCATCTACGCGAAGAAGGACCTCGATGAGCACGGCTACACTTGGCACAAGATGAACATCAACGGCTCCGGGCCGTTCACGTTCGTCGAGCACCAGCCGGGCGCCTTCGTCTCTGGGGTGAAATACGAGAACTACCACATGGAGGGCCGGCCCTACCTGGACGGCTTCAAGGCGATCTCGGCGCCGAAGATGTCGGCCCGTGTGCAGGCGATCGAGGGCGGCCGGGCGGACATCGAGTTCCGCGCCTTCCCGCCGAAGCAGCGCGACGACCTGGTGGCGGCGCTGGGCGACAAGATCACCGTCCAGGAGAGCGACTGGAACTGCGTGCTGATGGTGACCCCGAACCATGAGCGCCCGCCGTTCGACGACCCAAGGGTGCGCAAGGCGCTGACGCTGGCGGTCGACCGCTGGGGCGGCTCGCAATATCTCTCCAAGATCGCCATCGTCAAGACGGTCGGCGGCATCGTCTACCCGAACCATCCGCTGGCGGCGACCGAGGAAGAGCTGGTGAAGATCGCCGGCTACAGCCACGACCTGGAAGCCAGTCGCGCCGAGGCGCGGCGCCTGCTGAAGGAAGCCGGGGCCGAGAATCTGCGTTTCACCTTCAACAACCGTGGCGTCGATCAGCCCTACCGGGTTGTCGGCACCTGGCTGGTGGACCAGTGGAAGCAGGTCGGCCTGAAAGTCGACCAGCAGGTCAACCCGTCGCCGGTGTTCTACGACATCCTGCGCAAATCGGGTGACTTCGATGTCTCGATCGACTTCAACTGCCAGTCGGTGATCAACCCGATCGCCGACGTCTCGAAGTTTCTGCCCTCGGCCGGCAACAACTACGCCAATTTCGAGGACGCCGAGATCGAGGAAGTCTACGGCCGCCTGCTGCGCGCCGGTACCTTCGAGGAACAGCGCGTCATCATGCGCGAGTTCGAGACCATGGTGCTGAACGACAAGTCGACCCAGGCGGTCACGCTGTGGTGGTACAAGATCAACCCGTACCGCTCCTACGTGAAGGGCTGGAAGATCGCGCCGAGCCACTATCTCGGTCAGCAGCTCGACCAGATCTGGCTGGACGGTAAGTAACAGCCTGCAAAATCCGGGCGGCCCGCGTGAGGGCCGCCCCCTGCCCCACCCGTTGGCGCGGGTGGGGCGCCACCACCGCCGCCATCATAGTGACACCGAGGAACGAGCTGAGCAGATGTGGCAATACGTGTTAAAACGCCTGGTTCTGATGATCCCGACCGTGATCGGCGCGGCTTTCGTGATCTTTTTCATGCTCAGGGCGATGCCGGGCGATGTCTGTGAGCTCAAGCTCGGCGGCGAAGGCGCCTATGTCGACGAGGAGCAGATCGAGCTCTGCCGCGAGCAACTGGGGCTCAACGACACCTTGGCGGTCCAGTTTGGCGATTTCGTCCTGGGCATCGCCACCCTCGACTTCGGCACGTCGATGGTGACCGGGCGCGCCATCACCTATGAGATGGGCCTGCGCTTCGAGTTGAGCCTGCAGGTCGCGATCATGGCGACGATCGTCTCCATCCTCATCTCGATACCGCTGGGTACGCTGTCGGCGGTCTACCAGAATACCTGGATCGACTATGTCGTCCGGACGGTCTCGATCGCCGGGATCGCAATACCGTCCTTCTGGCTCGGCATCCTGATCCTTCTGGGGCTGTTGAGCGTATCCGAGATGATGACCGGAACCCGATGGACGCCACCGCTCGACTACGTGCCCATATGGGAGGATCCGGTCTATAATCTCTCAATGTTGATCTGGCCCGCGGTGGCGACCGGCTATCGCTACTCGGCCGTCGCCACGCGGATGACCCGCTCCAGCCTGCTGGAGGTGCTGCGCGAGGATTATGTGCGCACCGCGCGGGCCAAGGGCCTGGTCGAGAAGATCATCATCAACCGCCATGCGCTGAAGAACGCCCTGTTGCCGGTAGTGACCGTGATCGGCATCGAATTCGCCTTCCTGATGGGTGGGCTGGTGGTCACCGAGCAGGTCTTCAACCTGAACGGGCTGGGCAACCTGCTGGTCCAGTCGGTGACGTCGGTCGACTATTCGATGACCCAGGGCATCGTGATGGTGATCGTTCTGGTCTTCGTCTTCACCAACTTCTTTGTCGATATCCTCTATGCGTGGCTCGACCCGCGCATCCGCTACAGCTGAGGTCCGGTACCATGGCCGACATGACAACCGACCAACTCGAAGAGCTCCGCGACCGGCCCAGTCTGTTCAAGCAGTTCACCGGCTTTGTCCGCAAGCAGCCGCTGGGAACGGCGGGCGGCGTGGTGGTAATTCTCTATATCCTGATGGCGATCTTCGCACCCTACATCACCGGTTTCGACCCGACCGAAAACTTCTACCAGAACCAGTTCGTGGCGCCAGGCGCACAGTTCCTGATGGGCACCGACGAATGGGGCCGGGACATCCTGACCCGGGTCATCTACGGCTCGCGCACGGCGCTGTTCGTCGGCTTCACCTGCGCCATCGTCGGCTCGACGGTGGGGCTGGTGCTCGGTGTTGGCAGCGCCTATTACGGCGGCATGATCGACCTGCTGTTCCAGCGGATCATGGATGTGTTCATGGCGTTTCCGCTGATCATCATGGCGTTGGCGATCGTGTCGATGTCGCGCTCGCTGCACCTCTCGCCGGAGGCCTCGGTCTACTTCGTCATCATCGCCATCACCATCCCGTTCATTCCCCGTTGCGCCCGCGTGGTGCGGGCCAGCGCGCTGGCGATTCGCGAGATTCCCTATATCGACGCCGCCCGCGCCAACGGGTTCTCCGACACCCGCATCATCCTGCGTCACATGGTGCCGAACGTGATGGCGCCGTATCTGATCATGATCACCGCCTTCGTCGGCCAGGCGATCCTGCTCGAGGCGTCGCTGTCGTTCCTCGGGCTCGGCGTGCAGGACCCGGTGCCGGCCTGGGGGCTGATGCTGCGCAACGCGCAGGAGTTCATCCGCACCGAGCCCTGGATCGCCATCTGGCCCGGTGTGGCGATCTCGCTCGGGGTGTTCGGCTTCAACCTGTTCGGCGACGCGGTGCGCGACGCGCTGGACCCGAAACTGCGCACGCAGTAATTGTCCGTGTCAAAGCCGCTCTAGCGGCTTTTCGACTCCGCCCCCCGCCCCGCCTCCCCGTCCAACCACCGATGGTACCGGGGCAAGATCGGTGGTTGGGCGGGGAGGCGGGGCGGGGGGCAGCGTGAGCGCCTGTTGCCGGCGCTCGCCAGTCAACCAGGGGGCCGGATGGCCAGACCAAGACCGGGATACCCAACACCTGGAGACCGGGTGCGGATTGGCTTGATCCACGCCACGCGGCTCGCCGTCGAGCCGACGCTGGCGGCGTTCCGCGAGCACTGGCCCGAGGCGCGGCCGGTGGGCCTGGTCGATGAATCGCTCCAGCTCGACGCGGCCAATACCGATTACGACGGACCCTCGTTCACCCTGCGCATCCTGGCGCTGGCCGAATACCAAGTGGCCAACGGGGCCGCGGGGCTGCTGTTCACCTGCTCGGCCTTCTCGGACGCGATCAAGGCCGCCGGGCGGGCGCTGGAGGTGCCGGTGCTGCGCCCGGACGAGGCGGCGATCGAGCAGGCGCTGTCTCTGGGCCGGCCGGTGCGGGTGCTGTGCACGTTCTCCCCCACGCTCCGGGTGGTGAAAGGGCTGGTGGCCGAGTTCATGGAAGACCCCGCCGTTCCGGTGACCTTCGAACTGGTCGAAGGCGCGCTGGAGGCGGCCCACGCGGGAGATGCCGCGCGCCACGACGCGCTGATCGCCGAGGCGGCGGCGCGGGCCGATGAGCCGGTGCTGGTGCTGGGCCAGTATTCCATGGCCCGGGCGGCGGGGCCGGTCGAGAAACAGGCCGGGCGCCCGGCGATCACCGGCCCGGCGCTCGCGGTGCGGATGCTGCGCACCCTGGTCGAGGCGCGGACGGCGTAGCGCGCCAAGCGGCTCTCAGGTCTGGGTGCCGCCGTTCACCTGGATCATCTGGCCGTTGATGAAGCCGCCCTTGTCGGAGGCCAGCAACGACACCGCCGCCGCCACCTCGTCCGGCTCGCCGAGCCGTCCCGTCGGGATACGGGATACCTGGCCCTTGATATGCGCGGTCATCGCCGGGTCGTCGTGCTCCGAGCGAATCGGGCCGGGCGAGACGATATTTACCGTGATGCCCTTGGGCCCGAACTCCTTGGCCAGCGCCTTGGTCAGGCCCCAGCCGCCATGTTTCGAGGCCGAGACATGGGCGCGGCCGTTGTAGCCCTGGATCGCGTTCATCCCGGCGAAGTTGATAATCCGCCCCCAGCCCGCCTTGACCATGCCCGGCAGGCAGGCCCGCGCCAGCCAGAACGCGCCCATCAGGTTTACATCGAGAACCCGGCGCCATTCGGCCTCGTCGATCTCGAGGAACGGCGACGAGGGGCGGATGGCGGCGTTGTGGACCAGCACGTCGATGGCGCCGAAGCGCGAGATTCCGGTGCCGGCGACCTCATTGCAGCCCGCCGCCGTGCCGATATCACCCATGGCGACGATGGCCTCGACGCCGTGGGCGCGGGCAGCCTCGGCGGTCTCCTCGCAGGGGACCCGCTTGGTCAGCCCGTTGACAATGATGTTGAAACCGTCGGCGGCGAGCGCGAGCGCGACAGCGCGGCCGATGTTCTGGCCCGACCCGGTGACCAGCGCGGTGCGGCGGGGTTCGGCCATCACTCGGCGGCCTTCGGCGACGGATCGGCGGGTCGGGTACGCAATGCGTCCCACTCCGCGGCCCCGGCGCGCTCGAACAGCTCGCGCACGGTGAGGCCGATTTTCTGGTCCGGCAGGCGCCCGGCGGCGATGTCGGCGAGGGTGCGCTCGCAGACCATGACGATCTCGCGCATCAGCACATCGGGCAGGATCGCCAGGCGGAATCCCATCTCAGCCGCCGTGGCCAGGTCGATATCCGGCGTCTTGCCGCCATAGACCAGGTTGAACAGGCACGGGCCGTTGACCAGCTTCGGCACGGCGCGGAGCTCGTCGAGCGTTTGCGGCGCCTCGACAAAGGCGATGTCGGCGCCCGCCTCCAGCGCCGCATTGGCGCGGCGGATGGCTTCCTCGAAACCGATCGGGGCGCGCGCGTCGGTGCGCGCGATGATCTTGAAATCCGGGTCGGCGCGGGCGGCGACGGCGGCGCGGATCTTGGCGATGTATTCCTCCACCGGCACGATCACCTTGTCGTCCAGATGACCGCATTTCTTCGGGAACCCCTGGTCCTCGATATGGATCGCGGCGACCCCGGCGCGTTCGTATTCGCGCACCGCGCGGGTGACGTTCAACTCGTTGCCGAAGCCGGTGTCGGCATCGGCGATCACCGCGATATCCGCCGCGGCGGCGATGCGGGCGGCGTTGCCCACCATCTCGGTCATCGTCAGCAGGCCGTAGTCGGGCAAACCATAGCTGATCGCGGTGCCCGCGCCGGTCATGTAGGCGGCGCGAAAGCCCGCTTGCGCCACCAGGCGCGCCATGATGCCGTCATAGACGCCGGGGGCGGTGATCATCTCGCCGCCGGCCAACGCCTGGGCGAACCATTGCCGGGGGGTCTGGGACATTGGTGCTTCCTCGCAAAACCGGGTTTCGCAGACAATGCAGCGACCACCCCGGCATGGCAAGCGCAGGTCGCAGGGGCCATTGCCGCCTGCCGGAAAGCCGGGCTAGGGTAGGCGCCGGAGTTCGGGAACGCTCATGATACCTTTCACCCCTGCGGTCGACACCCACGCCCATGTCTTCGACCGGGGCTGCCGCCTCATTGAGGGCCGGCGCTACACGCCCGGCTTTGAGGCACCGGCGGCGCGCTATGTCGAGGTACTGGACCGGGCCGGGGTGCGCCACGGGGTGCTGGTGCAGCCGTCGTTCCTGGGCACCGACAACGCCTGTTTGCTGGCCGGGCTGCGGGCGTATCCTGGCACCTTGCGCGGCGTTGCCGTGGTGGCGCCGGAGATCCAGGACGCCGAACTGGAGGCGATGGACGCGGCCGGGGTGCGGGGCATCCGCTACAACCTGATCGGGCTCGACCCGGCGACGGTGGCGGGGCCGGAAGTGCGGGCGCTGACCCGGCGGGTCTCGGCGCGGGGCTGGCTGATCGAGGTGCAGGTGACGGGGGCCGCGCTGGCGGGGGTGCTGGACGTGCTCACGGCCGATGCGGGCACGGTGGTGGTGGACCATTTCGGCAAACCCGGCACGGCGGCGCCGGAGGCCGACCCCGGATTTCGCAAGCTGATCGAGTTCGGCCCGGGCGGCCCGGTCTGGGTGAAGCTGTCGGCGCCCTACCGGCTCGGCGGCCTCGACCCGGCGCCCTATGCGGCGGCGTTTCTGGGCCATTTCGGGCCGGAGCGCCTGCTCTGGGGCAGCGACTGGCCCTGGACCCAGCACGAGGCCGCCACCAGCTACGGCGAATGCGTCGAACAGATCGGCGGCTGGTTGGGCGAGGATGCGGACATCCATGCCCGATTCGACCGGGCGAGCCGGGCGCTTTACGGCTTCGCCGACTGAGCGGCTCCCCTCAATACGACCGGGGCATGCCGAGGACGTGCTGACCGACGTAGGCGAGGATCATGTTGGTCGAGATCGGCGCGGTCTGGTAGAGGCGGCACTCGCGCCATTTGCGCTCGATGCCGTATTCGCGGGCGAAGGCGAAGCCGCCGAAGGTCTGCATTGCTGCCTCGGCCGCGTGCCAGGCGGCCTCGGAGGCCAGCATCTTGCCCATGTTGGCCTCGGCCCCGCAGGGCTGCCCGGCGTCGAACAGCGCGGCGGCCTTCTGGACCAGTAGCCCGGCCGCCTCGGTCTCGGCATGGGCCCGGGCGATGGGGAACTGGATGCCCTGGTTCTGGCCGATCGGGCGGCCGAAGACGACCCGCTCGCGAGCGTATTCGGTGGCGCGGCGGATGAAGTATCTGGCATCGCCGAGGCATTCATGGGCGATCAGGATACGCTCGGCGTTCATCCCGTCCAGAATATAACGAAAACCTTTTCCCTCTTCTCCGATAAGGCTTTCCACTGGAATCTTCAGGTTGTCGATGAAGATTTCGTTGGTGCTGTGGTTGATCGAGGCATCGAGCTTGCGGATCTCCATGCCGTTGCCGACCGCCTCGCGCAGATCGACCAGGAACACCGAGATGCCGTCGGAGCGGCGCTTGACCTGATCGGCCGGGGTGGTGCGGGCCAGCAGCAGCATCAGGTCGGATTGCTGGGCGCGCGAGATCCAGACCTTCTGGCCGTTGACGACGTAGTGGTTGCCCTCGCGCACCGCCCGGGTCTTGAGCTGGGTGGTGTCGGAGCCGGTGGTGGGTTCGGTGACGCCGAAGGCCTGCAGGCGAAGCTCGCCGGAGGCGATGGCGGGGAGGTAGCGGCTCTTCTGCTCGGGTGAGCCGTGTCGCAAGAGCGTGCCCATGGTGTACATCTGGGCATGGCAGGCGGCGGCGTTGCATCCCGAAGCGTGGATGGTCTCCAGGATCGCGCCGCCGGCGGCGACCGGCAGCCCGGCACCGCCGTACTCCTCCGGGATCAGGGCGGCGAGGTAGCCGGCCTCGGTCAGCGCATCGACGAAGGCGTGGGGGTATTCCGAGGCCTGGTCGAGCCGATTCCAGTAGTCGTTCGCAAAGCCATCGCAGATGCGCACGACGCCCTCGCGGATGTCGGCCCATTGGTCGGTGAGGGGGATCGTGAGATCGGACATTTGCCTACTCCGCTGCGATCTTGGAGGGTTGGACGAAGCCCTTGGGCAGGCCCGCCTTGAGGATCTGGCCGTATTTCGGCTCGCCGGTCAGCGCCGCCTCGACGATGGCGCGGGGCGCGCGCAGGGCCTCGATGTCGATGCCGGTGCGCAGGCCTTCGGCCTCGAGCAGGAACACCAGGTCCTCGAGCACGATGTTGCCGGAGGCGCCGGGCGCGAAGGGGCAGCCGCCGAGGCCCGCCAGCGAGGCGTCGAAGCGGGTGCAGCCGGCCTCCAGCGCGGCGGTCGCGTTGGCCAGGCCAAGGCCCCTGGTGTCGTGGAAATGCGACCACAGGGGGGTGTCGCCGCAGATCTCGGCGGCCTTCGAGAACAGCGATCTGACCTGGGCCGGGTGGGCGTAGCCGACGGTGTCGGGCAGCATCACCTCGTCGGCCCCGGCCTCCAGCACGAGCTCCAGCCAGCGCAGGGTTTCGGCCTCGGGCACCCGGCCCTCCAGGGTGCAGCCCAGCGCGGTGGCGAGCCCGACACCGATGGCGACGCCGGGGAACCTCTCGTCGCGCAGCGCGAGGATGTCGCGCAGGCCTTGCAGCGATTCGGCGCGGGTGCGGCGCACGTTCTGTTGGTTGTGGCTCTCGGAGACCGACAGCACGAAGTTGATCTTGGCCACCCCGGTGGCGAATCCGATCTCGGCGCCACGGAGATTGGGGGTCAGGGCGGAGGCGGTGAGGCCGGGGATTTTGGCGGACCCGGCCGCCACCTCGGCCGCGTCGGCGAATTGCGCGATGACCCGCGCGGGCACGAAGGAGCAAACCTCGACCTCGGGGATGCCGGCGGCGGCGTCGGCGGCGATCCAGGCGAGCTTGGTCGCGGTCGGGAGCACGGCTTGCACCAGTTGCAGCCCGTCGCGGGGGCCAACATCGCGAATGATGACATCGCGGTTCATCGTGGTCTCCTTTGTTGGGTGGGAGGCGGCGACTACCCCCTCCCTGACCCTCCCCCCGGAGGGGAGAGGGGACGCTAGTTGCGGGCGAGGCGCCGAGCAGCCGCAAGGCAGGCCTGTTTGCGGGCGTTGTAGAGCTTCACGCCGCTGGCCCGCATGGTGGCGACAAGATCGGCAGGCGCGGTGTGGGGCGAACCGGCTTGGGTCGGCGGTTCGGGCTGGTATTCCATGCCGAGCTGGATGCGCTCGGCGACCTCGCGGCCGCACAGCATCTCGGCCAGCGCCAGCGCGCCGTCGATGCCGGAGGTGACGCCGGCCGTGGTCAACCGGTCGCGGTCGATGACGACGCGCCGCTCGACGGGCTCGGCGCCGAGCAGCGCCAGCAGGTCGTGGCAGCTCCAGTGGGTGGTGGCCTTGTAACCGCGCAGCAGCCCGGCGGCGCCCATCACCAGCGCGCCGGTGCAGACGCCCATCATCACTTTGGCGCCCTTGGCCTGCGATTGGAGAAAGTCGAGCCAGTCGTCGTCCGCCATCAGCTCCTGCTGACCCGGCCCACCGGGCATGACGAAGACGTCGTATCGGGGGGCGTCGGCCAGCGTGGTGTCCGGGGTGAGGATCAGGCCGCGGTCGGTGGCGACCGGGGCGCTGGTCCGGGACACCACATCGACCCGCGCGCCGGGCAGGCGCGCCAGCACCTCGTGCGGCCCGGTCAGGTCGAGCTGGCACAGGCCGGGGAAGAGGGCGAGCCCGATCCGCATCTCAACGCCCCTTGAACACCGGTTTGCGCTTCTCGTTGAAGGCGCGCACACCCTCCAGCCGGTCCTCGGTGGGAACGGTGAGGTTGTAGGCGGCGATCTCGAAATCATAGCCCGAGGCGCGGTCGAGGTCGGCCGCCTTGTCCAGCGCCTTCTTGGCCGAGCGCACGCCGATCGGGGCGTTGGCGGCGATCACGCGGGCGGTCGCCAGCGCCTCGTCAAGCAGGGCCTCGGGCTTGCAAAGGCGGTTGGCGATGCCCCATTCCAGCGCTTGCGTCGCGCTGAACGGGGCGCCGGTGAGGACGATTTCCTTGGCCCGGCGCACACCGCAGGCGCGGGGCAGGTTCTGCGGCCCCGCCGCCCCCGGCATGATGCCGCGCGTCACCTCCGGGAAGGCGAAGCGGGCGTGCTCGGCGGCGTAGATGAAATCGCAGGCCAGCGCGATCTCCAGCCCGCCGCCCATCGCCACCCCGTTGATGGCGGCGATGACCGGGATCGGGCAGGCGTGCATGGCCCGGATGAACTGCTCGACGATGGCGTGCTGGCGGCGCCAGACCGCGTCGGACATGCCGTCGCGCTCCTTCAGGTCGGCGCCGGGGCAGAAACCGCGCTCGCCGGCGCCGGTCAGCACCATGCAGTTGGCGAGGCCGGGGTCGACGTAGAGCCCGGTGAACAGCTCCCGCAGGTCGGTCATCATCGCCGTGTTCATCGCGTTGAGCCGGTCGGGGCGGTTCATGGTGACCAGCAGGATGCCGGGCTCGGGCCTCTCGACCAGAAGTGTTTCGAAGGTCAGGTCCATTCGGGTCTCCCGCATCGCCGCAAGTGATTGTCGCCGCTCTAACCACTCTATCGCCGCACCGGCAATCGGCGGAAGCTAATATCACAAGGAAGATACAGGCCCCCTCGACGAGCTGGGCCGCCTCGCGCATGATCGCGCCGTTTTTGGAGCCTGTTCCAAAAGGCGCGGATGCGCCTTTTGGGCTCCGCCGCCCCCCGCCCCGCCTCCCCACCCAACCACCGATGGTACCGGGGCAAGATCGGTGGTTGGGTGGGGAGGCGGGTGGCGGGTTCTTGTTACAGACCCTTGGAGAGGTTGCGATGGCGCATGAGGCCCTGCCGCTGGCGGGATACCGGGTAATCGAGATCGGCCATTCGGTGGCCGCGCCCTATGCGGCGTTGATCCTGGCCGAACTGGGCGCCGAGGTGATCAAGGTCGAGCGCCCCGGCCATGGCGACGACGCGCGGGCCTGGGGTCCGCCCTTCATCGACGGGATGTCGGCGGTGTTCCATGCCCTGAACCGGCTCAAGCGCTCAGTGGTGCTGGACCTGAAGTCGGCGCAAGGGGTGGTGACGCTGAAGCGGCTGGCCCGGGTCTCGGACGTGGTGATCCAGAACCTCAAACCGGGGCTGGTCGAGACGCTGGGGATCGGGGCCGGGGCGCTGACCTCGGAGAACCCGCGGCTGGTCTATGCCTCGATCCACGCCTTCGGCAAGGCGGGGCCGCTGAAGGACAGGCCCGGTTACGACCCCCTGATGCAGGCGTTCGGCGGGCTGATGAGCGTGACCGGGCATCCCGGCACGCCCGCGGTCAGGACCGGCCCCTCGATCATCGACATGGGCACCGGCATGTGGGTGGCGATGGCGGTCATCACGGCGCTGCTGCGGCGCAAGGACACCGGCAAGGGCGGCGTGGTCGACACCTCGCTCTATGAGACCGCGCTGGGGTGGATGACCTATTTCCTGCCGATCTGGACCTTCTCCGGCAAGGTGCCGGGCAAGGCGGGTTCGGGCACGGTGATGATCGCGCCCTATC